>Ga0206798_1007_pt1 | contig 51746 bp, 54 predicted proteins | sample Alteio_BWOrgCont_66_FD_152893 | JGI IMG/M metagenome (GOLD analysis project Ga0206798, IMG submission 152893) | Enriched cells from forest soil in Barre Woods Harvard Forest LTER site, Petersham, Massachusetts, United States -... | ecosystem: Environmental > Terrestrial > Soil > Temperate forest >...
CAATCAATTGAGCCGGCGGGGTCGCTTTCATCGGGTTTATTTGCAAGATGGTGGTTGGCTGCCTTGATTTTGCAGAGCAAGAGGCTTAGTTTTGGCGTTATATGATCCTAATGGTCATAGAAGGCATTTTGGGGGTTTTAATTGAGAACCCCATAGTCGGCTTTTTGTGTTTTATCCTTTCCCCTGTTGTGTGGCTGATTTCTCTCCCATTCATTTTAATTATCGCTCTTTTCTGTCGCGGAAAATATGGGGCTAATGTTATTGCGATGCTCACTTCTGTTAATTCCCTCTGGCGTTGGGGGATTGGTTTAAGGAATTAAAGCCCACTACCTGCAAGATTCGTTGTTTGACCTGTTTCGTGTTGTGACCTAGACTCGTCGTCCATTTTGTTTTGACCATGAAAATCATTATTTGTGATCCAATTTCGCCAAAAGGCATCGCCCTTTTGCAACAACGCCCGGAATTTGAAGTCGTCGTCCTGCCCAAACGACTTTCCGAAGCGGAGCTTTTGCCCATCGTCGCCGACGCGACCGCGCTGGTCGTCCGTTCGGAAACGAAAGTCACCAAAAAAGTCATCGAGGCGGCGAAGAAATTACGCGTGGTCGGTCGCGCCGGCGTCGGCGTGGACAACGTGGACATCGAAGCCTCGACCCAGCACGGCGTCGTGGTGATGAATACGCCCGGCGGCAACACCGTGACGACGGCGGAATTGACGTTCACGATGCTGCTTTCACTCGCGCGCAAAGTGCCGCAGGCGCACGCGACCATGGTGGGCGGCAAATGGGATCGCAAATTATTTCAGGGCGTCGAACTGCAAGGCAAAACGCTCGGCGTGCTCGGCATGGGCCGCATCGGCACGGAAGTGGCCAAACGCGCCAAAGCGTTCGGCATGAACGTCGTCGCCTATGATCCATATCTGACCGAAGACCGCGCCAGGGCCATCGGCGCGGAATTCGCCGCCGATTTGGACGCCGTTTACCGCGTGGCCGATTTTATCACGGTGCACATGCCGGTGACGAAGGAAACCAGGGAAATGTTGAACGCCGCCGCTTTCGCCAAAATGAAGCCCGGCGTGAAAATTGTGAATTGCGCCCGCGGCGAAATCATCTCCGAAACCGATTTGATCGCGGCGCTGGAATCCAACAAAGTCGCCGGGGCCGCGCTGGACGTTTTCGCCGTTGAACCGTTGCCGGCCGATCATCCGTATCGCCGGCAGCCGAATTTGATTTTGACCCCGCACCTCGGCGCCAGCACGGAAGAAGCGCAGGAAAAATGCGGCATCGAAGTCGCCGAAGTCATCGCCGGCTACCTCCTCACCGGCGAGGTCCGCAACGCGGTGAATCTGCCCTATCTCGACGCAAAAACTTACGAGCAGGTGAAACCGTATCTGCCGCTCGGCGAGGCGCTGGGCAAATTGCTCGCGCAACTCGCGCCGACGAATGCCGACCGCATCTACATCACTTACGGCGGCAATGCCCGGCAATTGCCGAACATTGATCCGGTGACCCGCGCAATCCTGCAGGGATTTTTGTCCGCCAGCAATTTAAAGGACGTGAACAATGTCAACGTCCGCGCCGCCGCCGCGAGCATCGGCATCACGGTCGAGGAAAAAAAATCCGACGAACCGGTCACGTTCAACGAATGGGTTCACGTCCAGCTCTTCAGCGCCGGAAAAAAACTGATTTCCGCCGGGGGAACATTTTTCGGTTCGCCGAACAATCCGCGCATCGTGCGCCTGTTCAGCCAGTCGGTGGAGATTCCCGTCACGGGCACCCTGCTGCTGCTGAACAATGCGGACAAACCAGGCATCGTCGGCCATCTCGGCACGTTGCTGGCCCGGCACAAGGTGAACATCGCCAGCATGAGCCTAAGCCGCGACGCCGTCGGCGGCTCGGCCCTGACAGTGTTGAGCCTGGACAGCGCGCCGCCGGCGGCGGTTTTGGATGAATTGCAGAAAGACGCTGACATCAGCAATGTAAAGGTGGTAAAGTTATAACCCTGTTTTTGAACCAAAACGAAACCTGAAAGTCAAATTGACCAAAATGAAATTAAAACTGATTCTTTCCGCTGCGCTGATGGCCGGCGTGATTTGCGCCCAGGCAGCCACGGAAAACGCCGCACCACCAACCGCGAGCACCAATGCGGATGACGCCATGAAAGCGTTGTTCGGCGACCCGGACGTTGTCAAAGCCAATGGTTTCACGATCAAACGCAGCGACCTCGACCAGATCGTTTCCGGCGCCAAGGCGCGGGCCGCCGCGCAAAACACGCCGTTGCCCCAGGATCTTGACGCCCAGGTTTTGGATCAGTTGATCACCATCCAGCTCTTATTGCAAAAGGCCACGCCGGCTGACCGCACAGCAGGCAAAGCGGATGCCGATCTGGAATATACCAATTTATTGAAACAATTCGGTTCGGACGCCGCGCTCCAGCGGCAGTTGACGGCGGTGGGCATGACGGTGGATCAATTGCGCGCGAAGGCCGCGCAAGAAGCCACCGCGAAGGCCGCGCTCAAACGCGAATTGAACGTTGCGGTCACCGCAGCCGAAGTGCAGGCCTATTACAGCAATCATTCGGCGGATTTCGAGGAGCCGGAAACGGTTCATGTGCGGCACATCTTATTGCTGACCATTGATCCGGAAACGCGCACGCCACTGGCGACCAACACCATCGCCGCCAAGCGCGCCCAGATCGACGACCTGCTCAAACGCGTGCGCGCGGGCGAAGATTTTTCCGCGCTGGCCAAACAGTATTCCGAAGACCCCGGCTCGAAAGACAACGGCGGCGAATACACGTTCCCGCGCGGGCAGATGGATCCGGCATTTGAATCGGCGGCGTTTTCAATGACCAACAACCAGATCAGCGATGTGGTCACGACGGCTTATGGTTTTCATGTCATCCAATTACTGGACAAAAAAGCGGCGCATAAAGTGGCTTTGGCCGACAAGGTGCCGACATCCGACGCAACGGTCGCGGATGAGATCAACGACGGCTTGCTCGGTTTAAAGATCAAAAAACTTGCGCCCGATTACGTCAAACAACTGCGCACGGAATATAAACTGGAAATTCTGGATCCCTCGCTGAAAGCGGAAGACGATGATTTGCAAACGCAAGCTGCCGCCGCAGCGGCGGCACCTGATGCCGGCGCTCCCGCCCCCGGCGGAATGAGCCAGTAAGCAGCTTGCCAAAACCAATCCAGACGATAAATTGCCCAAACTATGAAAATTAAGATCATCATTGTTGTTCTGGCCGTCGCCTGTGTTGGATTGGGCATCGCCCTGCTCGCCACCAAAAACCAGAGCGACGAACAACACACCAAGGATGTCAGTTCCATCGTTGATTTCTCCAACCAGCTGATCAACGTAAACCAGCATCTGGACTCGGTGAATCAGGTCAATCTGATGTTGACGAATGATCTGGCCTTGAGCCAGCAACAGGCAACGGAACTCTCCAACAATCTGATCACCGCCGCCGCGACCCTGGCCAGCACCAAATCCACGCTGGCCAGCGCGCAGGATCAGGTGGTCAGCCTCAACAGCCAGATCACCGATTTGGAATCACAAAACAAGGTGCTCGACCAGCGCGCCAGCGATCTGACCAACACCATCGCCCAGTTGAACGCGCAAATCGAAGACACGCAAAACAAACTGGCCGTTTCCGAAACCAACCGGGTATTCATTCAGTCCGAATTGCAGAAACAACTCGCGGAGAAAGCGGAGCTTGAACGCAAGTTCAATGATCTCAATGAAGTCCGCGCGCAGGTCAAAAAATTGAAGGACGAACTCTTCATCGCCCGCCGCCTCCAGCTCGATAAAAATGACAACAGCGCCAAAAAAGGCGGCGCCTTGCTCATCCAACGCGCCCCCCTCACCAGCAGCACCGTCAAACCCGCGCCGAACTATGATCTCAATGTCGAAGTCGGTTCCGACGGTTCTGTGAAAGTCATCCCGCCGCTGGGCGCAACCAATCCGGCGGCGCCTTGACGGGCTTTCCTCCGCCGTTCGCAGTGGCTCATGCCGACTTACGAATACATCTGTAAAAAATGCGGTCACGAATTCGAGACGCTGCGCTCCATTGCCGCCGCGCCGTTGAAAACCTGCCCCGCCGAACTTTGCCCGCAGAAAAAATGGGGGCGTGGCAAAGTGGATAAAAAAATCAGCGCCGGCGCGGGTCTGTTGTTCAAAGGCAGCGGTTTTTACATCACCGATTATCGCAGCGAAGGCTACAAGTCGGCGGCAAAAAAAGATTCCGGAGCCGGCGGCGAAACCAAGCCGGCGGCAAAACCCGAAGCCAAACCGCCGCCGGCAAAAAAAGCGGACAAAAAATGACGCGCCCGGCCAAGCGTTCCCGTGTGGCAGCGTTGCCGCATACCGCTCCGACGCCTCGCCGGTTGCTTGCCCTGATTTTTTCCTGCAGTGTCATTTTCTTTGCCGCCGTGGCGCGCGCGCAGCTTTCAACGGACGATCCAACGGTGACGCGCAGCGTTTCCGGCCAGTTCATCGTCAGCGCGACCCCGGGATATTCTCCATTATCCTACCGCCGCAATTTTACGGACAACACCAATTTTATCCGGCTGGAACCGGCGTTGCTTGCCGTCGCCGCCGAACGTTTCAAGGTCTTGCTCTGGCAACAGCTGGGCTTGCCGCCCGGGTCGCCGTGGCGCGGAAAAATTTTTCTCGTCCTGCACCCGGCGCAATCACCCGATGACGGCGTCGTCATTGCTTCCGGCCCGATCATCCAGACCTGGGATTATCGCGTGGCGCTGCCGGATCTGTTGACGCGCACGCGTTATGCCCGCGCGCTGTCCGCCGTGCTGTTGCTGGAGATCGCCAACCGCCACAACGCCGCCGACGGTCATTCCGCTGAAATTCCAGCGTGGCTGGCTGATGGCCTCGCGCAACAGGCGCTCGATGAAGATGCGGCAAAATTAATTTTATCCACGCCCGCCAAAACCGTGAACGACCTGCTGCAAAGCAGCCTCGACGATAAACAACGCGGCCTCGATCCGCTCGCGTCCGCGCGCAAAACCCTCCGAAATTCCACCGCGCTCACCTTTGATGAATTGAGCTGGCCGGCCGATGAACAGGCGAATGGCGATGACGGCGGCGTTTATCTCGCCAGCGCGCAACTGTTCGTCCACGAATTGCTTGAATCCAAAAACGGCCCGGTGAAAATGCGCGCGCTGCTCGCGCAATTGCCCGGCTGCCTGAACTGGCAGACCGCGTTTTTTTCCGCGTTCCACAATGATTTTCGACGGCCGGTCGACGTGGAAAAATGGTGGTCGCTGCGCGTCGTTGATTTTGCCGCGCATAATTCCGGCGCCCAGTGGACCGTGACCGACAGCCACGACGAGTTGACGGACTTGCTGAGCGTGCCGGTGGAGATCCGCGACCATGCCAATTCGCTGCCAACGCACGCGGAAATTTCCTTGCAAACGGCCATCCGTAATTTTGCGCCCGCCCAACGCGACGCCATGTTGCAGGCAAAATTACGCGGCCTCGAACTCGCCCAATTCCACGTCGCGCCGCCGTTCGCCGCGCTGACGGCCGGTTATCGCACCGCGCTGGCGGATTTTCTCGGCGGGCGGAAAAGATTTGCGACCGGCCCCAGCGCCCCGGTTCCGGCGATCAACCGGCATCCCACCGGCGCACCGACCAGCCGGACGGGACTCAGCCAGCTTAAAAAACAGGCTGGCAATTACCAGGCCGGGATCGCGAACTATTTCGATGAATTGAAAAAGAATCCGCAACTTGGGATCGTCAACCAGTCGCAACCCGCCGTGCCGCCGAATTCGGCGAGCCGGCCGGCGGCGGTTAATCGCGCCACGCCGGTGGATTTTTACGCCGAACCGGAAGATGATCCCCCGGTTTTGGCCGGCGACAAACATCCCGCCGGCGCGCTGCCGAAACGCGCCAGCGTCAGCGCCACATTGGAAAAGCTGGACGAACTTGATGCGCGCCGCCGCGATCTGGAAATACGGTTGCAGCTTGATCTCGCGCCGCGAAACATGGCTTCCTCCGGGCCGTAAGTGGTCAACTTGACAGCGAACAATTCGCAATTATAGTGCGCTACTGACAATGCAGACTGAAAATTCATCGGCTAACGGCGATGAGCCGCCTTCGGAATCGCGCCCCGAAATCCTCAAGCAATTTAAATCCGCCGGCCGCGGTTTCTGGCGCGACGTTGCTGACGCCGATTGGAATGACTGGCGCTGGCAGATGAAACATCGCATCACGACGGTCGAGCAACTGCAAAAATTTCTACCGATGCTGACGCCGGAAGAATTCGCCGGCGCAAAACTGGCGAACACCAAGCTCGCGCTCGGCATCACGCCGTATTTTTTCAATCTCATCGACCCCGCGGATGAAAATTGTCCGATCCGCCGGCAGGTCGTTCCGCGCATCGAGGAAACAACCACGGCCGCCTGGGAAATGAGCGACCCGTGCGGCGAAGATTCGCACTCGCCCGTGCCGGGGCTGGTGCATCGTTATCCCGACCGCGTTTTGTTTTTGGTGACGGACCGCTGCGCTGCGTATTGCCGTTATTGCACGCGCTCGCGGCTCGTCAGCAATGCCAGCGGCTATGATTTTCATCCGGAATACGACAAACAGATCGCCTACATCGCCGCCCACCCTGAAATCCGCGACGTGCTGTTGAGCGGCGGCGACCCGCTGTTGTTGAGTGATGAAAAACTGGAAAATCTTTTGAGCCGTTTGCGCCCGATCCCGCACGTTGAGTTTCTCCGCCTCGGCACGCGCATCCCGATTTTCCTGCCGCAACGCATCACGCCCGAACTGTGCGCGATGCTGAAAAAATTCCACCCGCTGTTCATCAGCGTCCACTCGAACCATCCGCGCGAACTGACGACGGAAGTCCGCGATGCCCTCGGCCGCCTCGCCGACGCCGGCATTCCGCTCGGCAACCAGAGCGTTCTACTCAAGCACGTCAACGACGATGCCGACGTGATGAAGGCGCAGGTCCAGAAACTTTTGATGTGCCGCGTCAAGCCATATTACCTTTACCAGTGCGATTTGATCACCGGTTCCGCCCATCTGCGCGCGAGCGTGAGCAAGGGGTTGGAGATCATGGAAAAACTGCGCGGCCATACAACCGGCTACGCCGTGCCAACCTACGTCATTGACGCCCCCGGCGGCGGCGGAAAAGTTCCCATCAATCCCGAATACGTTTTGTGCCGCAATGCGGGTCGCGTGCTGATCCGTAATTTCGAGGGGAAAGTTTTTGAGTATCCGGAAACCGCCGATGGCAAACCCTGTGGCCAGCCGCCAAAGGAAATCATCGAACCGGAGTTGGTGTAATTTCACAAAGGCTAACATTTTACCAGAGCCGGGTTTTGACTTTACAATTTGTCCACACAGGTCAGATGAATTTATTTGAGTATTTTGGTTTTGAATTTACTTCCGCGCATTTTTCTGCCAGATTGTTTCCGTGAGCGGAATCACTTTCATGGTGGATGAACGCGGACAGAAGACGGCAGCCGTCATTGACCTGCGAAAGCATGAACAGCTTTGGGAGGATTTCCACGACGCTCTGCTGGCCAAATCGCGCGCCCGCGAGCCGCGAGAAAGTCTAGCCTCTGTCCGGCAACGGCTGAAATCCCGGCGGAATGGCTGATTATTCCATCAGCTTCGCCCGTTCCGTGCGAAAGGAATTGGAGCGGCTTCCCGATGATGTTGCGGATCGGATTCTCGCAAAGGCCGAAGCATTGGCCAAAAACCCGCGACCTGTCGGCGTCATCAAACTTCACGCCAGAAAAATCTCTGGCGGATGCGTGTCGGCGATTATCGCTTGGTTTATTTAATTGATGATTTTTCAAAAACGATTGATGTTTCAGTGATTCGTCATCGTCGGGACGTTTATCGGGCTTTGTAAGCCGCAAAGTTTTGTTGGTGTCCTCGTGCCATTGTGATTGAATTTCCCCACCGATTCAGGCATTGAAAATTTATGAGCTACCCGTGGAAATTCTTTAGGGCCGGCGGATTCAACCAGGTTGCCATCAATTCGGGAGCCGACCTCCTGAACTTGGGCCAGCTTGACCAGAAACTTTGGGTCGCACTCGCGTGCCCCACCACGGGCGTTGAATTCGACAAAACCACGCTCGCGCTGATTGACACTGATAAAGATGGCCGCGTGCGTGCGCCCGAACTCATCGCCGCCGCCAAGTGGGCGGGCGGCCTGCTTAAAAACCCTGACGACCTGCTCAAGGGCAGTTCAACGCTTAAGCCGGCGGCCATCAACGACGCCACGCCTGAAGGCAAATTGATCGCCAATTTCACCCGGCAGGTTTTGGGCAAAACTGACAACGGCGAAGTCACTTTTGAGGAAGCCGCCGCTGCTGCCCAAACTTTTGCCGCGAAACTGTTCAATGGCGATGGCATTGTGCCGGCGGATTCCGCCAGCGACGCCGCGACCAAAGCCGTCATTGCCGACATCATCAATTGCCTCGGCGCGGAGACGGATGCGAGCGGCAAGCCCGGCGTCAGCCAGGCCAAGGTGGACCAATTTTTCGCCGATGCCGCCGCTTATTCAGACTGGTGGAAAAAAGCGGAAGGCGATGCGTCCGTGCTGCCGCTCGGTTTGAACACCGAAGCCGCCGCCGCGTCCGTCAAAGCCGTCAAGACCAAGGTGGAGGATTATTTTGCCCGCGGGCGGCTGGCTGCGTTCGACCCACGTTCAGTCAACGCGCTGAACCGCGACGAAAAAGAATACGCCGTGCTTGGCTCGAAAGACCTGACCAGCCATCACGCTGACATCGCCAGCCTGCCGCTGGCGCAAGTGGGCACGACGACTCCGCTTCCACTCACTCAAGGCATCAATCCAGCTTGGACCAATGCGATCGCCGCCTTGCAAACCCAGGCCATCACGCCGCTACTTGGTGTGAGGCCAGTGCTGACCGAGGCGGACTGGAATGCGCTCGTCGGCAAGCTCGCCGCTTTCGATGCCTGGAACGCGGGCAAGACTGGCGGCTCGATGGAAAAAATCGGCCTGCCCCGCGCGCGGGAAATTCTCGCCACCAAGGTCAAGGAAACTCTGACCGCGCTGATTGCCAGGGACCAGGCCGAGGAAGGCAATTCCGTTGCCGTGATCGGCCTGCACCGCCTGATTTATTATCACCGCGATCTCGCCAAGCTTTGCCGCAATTTCGTCAACTTCAGCGATTTTTACGGTCGGAAGGACAAAGCCATTTTCCAGGCGGGCACGCTTTATCTTGATCAGCGCAGTTGCGACTTGTGCCTCTCGGTGGATGACGCGGGCAAACATGCCGTGATGGCGGGCATGGCCGGCACTTATCTCGCCTACTGCGATTGCACGCGCAAAGGCAGCGGCGAAAAATTATCCATCGTCGCCGCGTTCACCGGCGGTGATTCCGACAACCTGATGGTCGGTCGCAACGGTATTTTCTACGACCGCAAAGGCCTTGATTGGGACGCCACCATTACCAGGATCTTGGACAACCCGATCAGCATCAGGCAGGCTTTCTGGTCTCCTTACAAAAAGCTGGTGCGGATGCTTGAGGAACGCGCCGCCAAACAGGCGGCGGATGCGGATGCCAGTGCCAGCACACAACTGACTGCCGTGGCCAATGCGCCCGGCGCTTCGGCCAGCCCGGCGGCTCCGGCAAAACCGGCGTTTGATCCAAGCGTCATCGCCCTGCTGAGTTTGGCCTTGGGTAGTTTGGCGGCGGCCGCAGCCAGCATTTTAGTCTTCCTTGGCAAATTTGAAGCGTGGCAGATCCCGCTGTTTGTCGTCGGCGTCATGCTGGTGATTTCCGCGCCGTCCATGGCCATCGCCTGGTTGAAATTGCGCAAGCGCAACCTCGGTCCAATCCTCGATGCCAACGGCTGGGCGGTGAATGCCAGGGCCAAAATGAATGTGCCGTTCGGCGGTGCCTTGACCGGCGTGGCCGCGCTGCCTCCGGGAGCGACTTTCAGCGCAACGGATGAATTTGCCGAAAAACCCGCCGTCTGGCCTAAACTGCTGATGTTCGCGTTTGTCGTGTGGTTTGTCTGGGCGTTCCTCAATGACAAAGATGGCCGGCTCAATCGCTGGACAGATGGCAAATACGGCAAAGCACCGACGGTGACGGCCAGCAGCGGAACAGCCACCAATACGGTTGCATCCGTGATTTCAACCAACCTGCCCGCCACAAAGTAAAATCCATCTCATTCATGCCCGGCGCTTCGCGTCCGGGCTTTTTATTTTCCGGCGATGTGACAAAATCACCTTGATGTCACGCGAAACCGCAGTCGCAAAAAAAGAACGCACACTGAAAATCATCGCTGTGCTCCAGCGGACTTATCCCAACGCGCACTGTGAATTGAATTTTTCCAGTCCGCTGCAACTGCTCGTCGCCACGATCCTCTCCGCGCAATGCACAGACAAGCGCGTCAATATCGTCACGGCGGAACTATTCAAAAAGTATCCCGGCGCCAGGGATTTCGCGGCTGCGCCCCTGCCCGAAATTGAAGCCGCCGTCAAAACCACCGGTTTTTTCCGCAACAAGGCAAAAAACATCAAAGCCTGCTGCGCGGCGCTGGTGGAAAAATTTGGCGGTGAAGTGCCCCGCACGATGGACGAACTGCATGCGCTCGCCGGCGTCGGACGCAAGACGGCGAATGTCGTCCTCGGAAACGCGTTCGGCATCAATGTCGGCGTGGTCGTGGACACCCACGTGACGCGACTCTCCAATCGTCTTGGTCTGACGCAAAAAAAAGATGCCGTGAAGATTGAGCAGGAGTTGATGCGGCTGGTGCCGCAAAAAGACTGGATGCTGTTCAGCCACTGGCTCATCTGGCACGGCCGCCGCCGTTGCAACGCCCGCAAACCGGATTGTGAAAACTGCGAAATCCAAAAGTTTTGCCCGCAAATTGGCGTGAAGAATTTTTAGCCACCGATGAATTTTTTCCTGCTCAACTCCGGCAAATGCGGCGCGGCGTTCAACATGGCGCTGGACGAAGCGTTGCTGGAAGCGGTCTCCCGTCCCGGCCAGCCGGTCTTGCGTTTTTACGGCTGGACGCAACCGGCGGCAACGTTCGGCTATTTTCAAAAAATTTCCGAGGTGGAAAGCGCAACCTTGCTGCGACCGCTGATCCGGCGGCCCACGGGCGGCGGACTGGTGCCGCACGATGCGGACTGGACTTACAGCCTGGTTTTTCCGCCCGGCCACGAATGGCATGCCCTCGCCGCCGTTGAAAGTTACCGGCGCGTCCACGCATGGATCCAAAGCGCGCTGGCCGGATTAAAAGTTGAAACCGAACTCGCGCCGTGCTGCCAAAAGCCGGCACCGGGACAATGTTTTATCGGCCACGAAAAATTCGACCTGCTCTGGCGCGGCAAAAAAATTGCAGGCGCGGCGCAGCGGCGAAACAAATTTGGCCTGTTGATCCAGGGTTCGATCCAGCCGCCGCCCATTCCGCTGGCACGGGCGGACTGGGAAAAGGCGATGCTCGAAGCCGTGCCGGGAAATGATGCGGTGACGTGGACAAAATTCTCACCGGATGAAAATTTTCGCGCGCGCGTGGAACTTTTAACGCAGGAAAAGTTTTCCCAGGCAGGTTTTAATCGCAAGCGTTGAAGGGGGTTTTACCTGGTCGCCCGTGGCTGCCCCTTAAAAATTACCCATTCAAAAATCTCGCGGCCCCGGTTGCGGCCTGATATTTTCCCGCATGGCTCGGCTGGTTCTCTTCGACATTGACGGCACGCTCGTCCACACCGGCGGGGCGGGCACGGCGGCGTTCGCCAAAACTTTCGCGACGGAATTTGAACTGCATCACGGGGCGGAAAAAATGAAGTTCGCCGGCCGCACGGATGTGAGCCTCGTTCGCGAATTTTTCAAAATCCACGGCCTCGACGAATCGCCGGAACATTTCCGCCGCTTTTTTGCCCGCTACGTTTTCTGGCTCGACCAAATCCTGGCCCGTAATGGCGGCGAAACCTGCCGCGGTGTCCGCGCATTCATCCGCGATCTGCAATCACTTCCGAATCCGCCAGCGCTCGGCCTGCTCACCGGCAACATCCGCCTCGGCGCAGAGATCAAGCTCCGTCATTTCGGGCTGTGGGAAATTTTCCAATTCGGCGGCTTTGCCGACGACCACGAAGACCGCAACCACATCGCCGTCGCCGCGCTGGAACGCGGACGCCGCGTGCTGGGGAAAAATCTGCAGCCGCAGGAAATCGTCGTCATCGGTGACACGCCGTTCGACGTGCGCTGCGGAAAATTCATCGGCGCGAAAACGCTCGCCGTGGCCACCGGCGGCTCAAAACTGGAAGAACTGAAACCATGCGCGGCGGATTGGACGGTCGCCGATTTGACGCAGATCAGCGCGCAGCAAATTTGTCCAAGATAGAAGGCATTAGTCCCGAAGGGACGATGAAGATTAAAACCCGGCACATCATGCCGGGTTCGCGTTCGAAACCAAATCCATCCTGAAGGGACGGCGGAAAACCGGGGGATGGTTCCTCTGTCTTTTCAGGACGGAATTTATTTCCGGCGATAAACCCGGCACGATGTGCCGGGCTAATTTCCGTTGTCGCTCCGCGACCGGGATTTTTACGGCGCAAGTTTTTCGCGGTGCGGCAAATGATCGCGATTCCAGCGGCTTAAAGGTTCGTCACCCGTACCGGCAAAAGACAAATTTACCCAGTTCGCACCCGGAATTTCCATTTCGGCGGCACGGGACATGTTCAAGCGATACTTCATTTCGCCTTTTCTTTCAACGGCCAGCATTTACGCTGTCGGCATGAGTCATCTGCAACGCGCCATTGAAGAATCCATCGCCACGCTGCGCAGTTTGTCCGCATTGGAAGAGCCGCTGAACCGTGCGGCCCAACTGGTTTTGCGCTCGCTGACCAGCGGACACAAATTGCTCATCTGCGGCAACGGCGGCAGTGCGTCGGACGCCACGCATCTGGCTACGGAATTCCTCTGCCGTTTCCGCGAAGATCGCCGCCCCTACCCGGCCATTTCGCTCACGACCAACGGCGAATTCATGACCGCCGTCTGCAACGATTATCACGCGGACGAAATTTTTGCGCGCCAGGTCTGGGGCCTGGCGGAAAAAGGCGACGTGCTTATCGCCATCACTACCAGCGGCAAATCCAAAAACATCCTGCGCGCGCTGGAAGAAGCCAGACGCAAAGGTGTCGAGAGCATCGCCCTGCTCGGCCGTGACGGTGGTTTCACCCAAGGCGTGGCGACGATTGATCTGCTCGTGCCCGGCACCGTGACCGCGCGGATTCAGGAGGCGCAAAAAGTTCTGTTCCACGCGCTCTGCGAAATGATCGAGGAAAAATTGCCGAAGGCTTAAACCGCTTGCGGCTCAATCTCTGCCTTATTTGATGGTTGCTTGATAGATGGCGATCATCAGGATAAATCCCCAAAGGATGGTTCCGCCGGCGGCGCAAGCCACGCCCCAAACCCGATAAGGCCTGGCTGCGTTCCAAAACTGTTTTTCTTTGGCACGGACGCCGCCGGAAATCCACAACGCGGCGAATGCGAACGGCAAACCGATCACCGGCAAGAGTCCCAGCACCCCAAACATAAAACAGCGCAGTGAACCTTTGAGCATCTTGATTTTTATGGTGGCGTCGTTGTTCATCTTGATTCGTTGTTCTCCGGCAGCGACACGCCAGCCACGACATTAGTTTGGGAACCGGCCAGCCGTTTGATCTGTTTTTGTTCAAGCAATTGGGTTTCGCGGCGCAATTGAAAAAGCGCCCGTCCGTTGGCCACGACGAGAATCATCATGATGGCCAGCAGCGCGATGAAAATGACGGTGGCCATTCCATTTTCGTCACTTTTAACAAAATATGTGCGTTGAATCTTCATGGCGTATTTTTGGCGACGGCTTCAAACGTGAACAGCAATGGCATTTGCGTTTCCCTGCGACGTTGCGTCAATTCCAACTCCCAACGCCACGCCGCGACATCACCGCGCGCGTCAGATTGCATCTGCGAGGCTTTGACTTTCGCCAGCAGCAGTTGCGAAAAACTTTCCGAGGCAACTTGCCGCCGCACTTCGCCGGAAGCGAAGCGATAAAGAATTTCTTTTCCATTTTCAGGGATGCGGATGACTTCGCCGGCGGCATTGGTTTCAACCGTGATTCTCCCCGCCGCCAGCCGGACATCGGCGCGCCAGTCTTCACCCGCGCGCAAGGCGGACTCAACGTCGTCCGTCGCATAAATCAGCGCCTTGGAGTGATCCCAGCAAAAATAAAACGCCGCGCCGCCGATATTCATCAAAATAGCAAAGACAACGAGGTAGACGAGGCATTCGATCAGCGAAATGCCGCGGGTGCGGAGACGTGAAAGGTTGGTTCGCAGTTTCATTGGATCGTGGTTTCGCGAACGACCGCGCCGAGGCCGCGTTTTTCATCCGGCAGCCATTCGAGCCGCAGATGGTTTTCGTTTTTGGTCAGTTGAAAATGGCCGGGCGGCAGATGGGTGGCAGCCGCAGCATGGACAGGATAATTTTGCGCGCCGTCGGGGAAATTTTTTGCTTCGCCGGCGGCAAGAATCTCCATTTCGCCGTCCACGATCTCATTGATGACACTATGAAAATATTCGATTTTGAGAAGCTGCCGTTCGCGCACGAAAGAAAAACCGAGCGGCACGATGGCAATGGCTAAAATCGCCAGGCCGACGACCAGGTCAATTTGCAGGAAACCGCGCGACCGTTCAGGCTGATCACTCCCATACCGCGCGTCGCGGGCGGCCTGGTTGATTGAATGGATGCTGATTTTCATGATATCCCCACCATATGATTCAAAAGCATGACCAACATGCCAAACATGGCGATGGCGATCAGGGCGACGAGCAGGCCGTTCAGAATTACGAGGCCGCTGGTGATGATGTGGGCGGAGGCTTCTTCTTGTTGAAATGCCTTGGCCTCGAGGGTTTCGTGCCAGCCGCGCAACGCATTCAAAAAACCGCCGCGCGCGCGCGCAGCGTTCGTCAATCGCCAGTGAAATTCGCCGGCCGCATCGAAAGTGCGGATGGCCTCATCCAGTTTTATTCCTTGTTCAAGCGCGGTGACGGCGCGCGCGACGCGGTGGCGGCAGATTTCATTTGCCGTGCACTCGCCCGCGAGCCGGACGGCTTCAGCCTCGGACACGCCGCCGTCCAGCAGAACGGACAGCATGGCGGAAAAGTCTCGTTGCAACCGCTTTTGTTTCCACGGAACGCGCCAGGCAATCCAGTCCACGATTGGGAAACCACGAAATTGAAAAATACGGGTGAATTGCGGTCCGCCGATATAAATGAGCACCAGCACAGCCATCAGCAGGGTGATGGTGATTTCGAGAAAAACCAGCATGCCTGAATCCGCCAGGCCAAAAACAAATGCCGTCAGCGGCCATAACTGGATGCTCATGCCGGCAAAAACGTCTTTGAATTTTGGGATCACAAAAACCGTGGTCATCAGGGTCACAGCAATAAAGACCGGCGAGAAAAGTAAAACAAACAGGATCAGGTAATGCACGGCACTGCGCACTGAAGCCGGACGGTCACGCAGGATTTCCCGGCAGGCGGGCAGGACTTTTTGGAGGTCGCCGAGTTTTTCTCCGGCGCGCAGCATCGCGGAAATTTGCGGCGGCAAAAAGCGCGGGGTTTTTTTCAAGGCGGCGCCAAAACTCAACCCGCTTTCAATCTCGGCCGCGAGCAGATGAAACCGGACGCCGACCATTTGCACCCGGCTTTGCGCGATGGATAGAATCATTTCCTCGACGGACTGGCCGCCTTTAAGCGTATCTTCCAACAGATCAAGGAACAAACGCGCGCGTTCCATCCGGCGCATCGGGAGCGTAAAAAAAAAGTGGATCAAACCAATGCAACCCACGATGCCGCCGATCCACAGGGCGAACGAAAACAGCATCGCTGCAAGTTGCGGAATATATTCAGTCCATGACGACTCGCGAACCGGAGCGCCGGAAAGAAAACCCAGGAATGGTAAAAATGCAAGTTGTGCGATCATCATTACACTTTCGATTTTAGCCCACATCACCGCTCAAGTTTCGGATGAACCCCATCAACACGGCGAACACAGGTTGGATTTGCGCCATGATCATGGCCGCGAGCGCCAAAATGGAACAGGGCAGCACCGAGTAAAGCAATAGCTCCGTGCGATAGGTCGCGCGGCCCTGATAAAGTTCCGCCGCCCGTTGAAAACCCAGCGCCAGGTCTTCGCCGGATTGGGCCACGGCCCAAATAAACAGCGCTGGAAAAGTCCGGCTGGCAACGGCGATTTCGGAAAATTTTCCACGACCGGAGGCCAGCCGTTGACGCCATTGCGCGATTTCTTTTTCGGCGTAAGTCCCTTTTTCCAATTGCTCGACCAGGGCCAAAGCGTCATCCAGCCGGACGCCATTTCTCAACATCAGGCCGACGACGGCGGCGACGCGTGAAAGGCTCGCTTCATGAAAAGCCGGCAACCGCCAGCGCAATCTTTGCCGCGCTGGCGAAAGCAGGATGCCGATCAAAAAAAGCGTCAACGCCAATCCTAAAATGACCGGCGACATCCACAAACCGGTTGAAATAACCGGACTCGCGGCATCAACAAGCGAAGCCAGACTGTTCCAAACAAAGTTGATGAGGAGATAAGATAAAAAACATGACAACCCAAACGTGGCGATCAAAACGATCAGCGGGTAAACCATCAATCCTTTTAGCCGGATCCAAACATTGTTTTGGCGCTGAAAATAATCCGCCAGCATCGTCAGCGCGCCGGGCAGGTCACCGCTTTTGACGCCGACCAGAATCATGCGTTTGTAAAGTTCGGGCAACTGGCGCGATCGTAATGCGTCGGCCATCGGCGTCCCCCTGGCAAGATCCGCTTCGAGCGCTTGCAATTCGTCGCGCAATTTTCCGCGCCGCATCTCTTCGCACAGCCGCCGCAGCGCGCCTTCGAGCGGAATGCCGTCGCGCAACATGGCCGCGAGCTGCTGGTTGAAAAAGGCAAATTCGTCGTATTTCATAGGCCAAAAATCCGTTTCAGTTCCGCTTGATTCGTCACCTCTTGGTTTATCAGCGAACGCGCGGCGGCTTCGAGCGTTTGCATCGGTCCGATCGCAGACAGCTCGCCGCGTCGGATTTTTTCGCGGACCGTTTCATCCACGCGCAAGGATTCAACCAGCGGCACACGGCCTTGATAACCGGTTTGCAGACAGGTTTCGCAACCAGCGCCGGCGCACGCCGAACAGACTTTGCGCATGAGCCGCTGGTTCAAAACCAGTTCAACCGCGCTGGCGATGGCGGAACGGTCGGGACACATCGCAAACAGCCGCTCAAAAACCCCTTTGCAGGAACCGGCGTGCAGCGTAGAGATCACCAAATGGCCGGTAAGTCCGGCACGGATGGCGATCTGCGCCGTGGCTTCGTCGCGGATCTCGCCGAGAATCAGAACTTGCGGGTCCTGGCGCAACAGATGCCGCGCCGCGCGGGCAAAATCGAGTCCGATGGCCTCATTGATCTCCGTCTGCATCGTGCCGGAAACGATCTGCTCAACGGGGTCTTCCACGGTGATGATATGCCGCCCGCCCAGTTCGGCGAGCCGGCGCAGGCATGCGTAAATCGTCGTGGTTTTGCCGCTGCCCGCCGGGCCGGTGAGCAGAAGCAAGCCGGTCGTTTGCAAAAGAAATTTTTCAAGCTCAACGCGGGCGCTTTCAGCAAATTCGAGTTCGCCCAAGGTTTTTACCGAAGTGGAATTAAACAATCGCAGGACAATTTTTTCGCCGGTGACGGTCGGATAGGTGGCGACGCGGATGTCGTTTTTGCTTTTCAGTTCATCGCGGGAAATGCGCCCGTCCTGGGGCAGCGATTCCTGATACGTTTTCAACCGCGAGAGAAATTTAATGCGGCCAAAAACACGTTCGGCGATCTCGGCCGGCAGTTCGCTGCCGGGAACGATCAGGCCATCAAGCCGGAAGCCGACTTCGGCGGATTTGCCGCGCATTTGCATGTGAATATCGCTCGCGCCCGCCCGCTCGGCCAGACGAACGAGGTTCTCCAAAATTTCCGGCGCGGAAGTTTCCGAAACTTTTCCGCCGTTTTTTTGCTGAATGGTTTCTGGAGACATAAAAAATTTACCGCGCAAAATCATTCCTGTTCCGCGACCAGATAGTGCATTCCGTGTTCGTCCTGCATAAAAACGCGCAAGTGACTTGGAAATTGCGCCAGCTCCATCCGAAATTGTCTTTCGTCCTTGAACAACGCATAAGAAGCGGCTTTGAGCGGCTGGCTTTGCCCCAACCAAATCCCCAACGCGATCACCGTCGCGAAACCACCCGACCAGGCAAAACGCGGCAGCCAGGGATTTCGTGGCGTACATTCCACGGCCCGGCGGCGCAGCTTCCGCCCCACCTGCGCCGGGAAATTCTCCCAATAATCTTCCGGCCGTTCCGGCACGGGAACATTTTTCAATCTTAATTTGAGTTCAAAATCGTTCATGGCCGGTTTTCCTTTGGCTGCAGCCAGTATTTTAACTTTCGCTTCGCCGCGAACACGCGCCATGAAACCGTCGTTTCCGAACAGCCCAAAATGTGCGCGGTTTCAGCGTGGTTCAAACCATCGTAAATCGTCAGCACGATCGCCGCGCGTTGCTTGGCGGGCAATCTCAACAAGGCGGATTGCACCTGCTGGTTCGCCTGGCTTTCCGCCGAATAAATATCGCCATTCGCGTGCGTTACGGAAAACTCTTCGCCGCAGTTCACCTGCAGTCGAAACCGGCGCGCCTCGCTTTGGCGCCAGTTCAAGCAGGTGTTGAACGCGATGCGATAAAGCCAGGTGGAAAATTTCGCCGTGCCGCGAAACGTGCCGATCTGCTCGTAGGCGCGGATAAACGTCTCTTGCGCCAGGTCTTCCGCGTCCGCCAGCGAGCCGGTCATCCGAAATGTCAGCGAATGAATCATGCGTTGATGATTGCTTATCAGCGTTTCAAAAGCCGCCGGGTTGCCCTGCTGGCTTTGCAACACCAAATCATAGTCTGCGTCGCCCATGCGGGTTTTGTTTAACTGATCTGACAAACGTGGCCGCGAAATCCTTTGAATTATTTTTTGGCCGGCCGCCGGATAAATCGGAGCGACACTTTCACCCTCCAGATTTGGCAAGACGAAAGTATTCATGGTGAAAAACTTTTAAATCCCAACGGGCCGGGCTTGATCAAAGTCAAACCGGCGCGGTCAATGGCCAAGCACCTTCTTGACGTGCATGAATGCCTTGGCGATCACGCCCAAATAAACAGCCGCCAAAATCGAAATGATGGAGATGACACATAAAAGCTCGATCAGCGACAATCCCAAATTTCGCGGTTTCATTGGTTGTTGCTTTTAACCCATCTGACAAATGTGACCGCGAAATCCTTTGAATTATCTTTTTGCCGGCGTCAGACACCGGAATTTCGACACCGCTGCCCACAGAATTTTGAATCGCGGTGCGGGCGTGCAGGGTTGGAACTTTTCGACACAAATCGCCCGGCTGATGACTTTTTGAATTCGTGATCATGCGTGAGATTCGTGCCGGTTTTGTTTTCAAAAATAATCCGGTTCGTTGCCCGCCTTCCATTTAATATTGCAACCGATGCCGGGAATCTGTTTTTCGGAAACGGCTTTCCCGGCGAGCACGGCGGTGAGAGCGGCACGCAAATCGTTGCCCGTCACATGGATCCCATTGTTCGGGCGGCTGGCGTCAAATTGGCCGCGATAAATGAGTTTCTGATCTTTATCGAAAAGGAAAATGTCCGGGGTGCAGGCGGCGCGATAGCTTTTGGCGGCCGCCTGCGTTTCGTCGTAAAGATAAGGGAAAATGTAACCGGCGGTTTTCACTTCGTCCTTCATCCTGGCCGGACTGTCGGCGGGATAATTTTTCGCGTCGTTTGAACTGATGCCGGCCATCGCCACGCCGCGGGGCACATAATCACGCGCCAGTTGTGCAAGGCCGGCGCGAATGTGAATCACATACGGACAATGATTGCACATGAAAATCACGAGCAACGCGGCCCGGCCCTTGAAGTCCGCAAGCGAAATGATTTTTCCGTCGGTGTCCGGCAATTGAAAATCCGGCGCCGTCGTGCCAAGCGGCAGCATGGTGGAAGAAGTCAGTGCCATGGAAAATTATTAAACCCAAAGTCCAAAAGTGCAATGTATTTTCGATTCACGATCCAGGTTTAAGCGCGTGTTGACAAAGCGATTGACCAACCTTTTCAGCCGCAGATGGACACAAATGAAACACAGATGGGAGGAAAATCTTTGACATGAATCACGCTAGTCACCCGGTTTCATGTTGGCGGTCGCTTCGTCCCCACCAGTGGCCCGTGCGGCCTCGCACTTGAATCCAGCGTCACGCTGGTCTTTGCCCATCCGTGGTTATGAACGGTTGCAGCCGGGCGACCAGTTCCGTCGGCAACCGTTTCGGTTTTTCATCGCGGCTGGTGCAGGCGTGAAAGGTTTCGGCTTCGAGGATCAGTTTTCCTTCTTGATTCAGAACGCGATGACCGAAATTCAAACGCACGCGTTCGACCAGCGTTGGCTGGACTTCAATCGTCAGCAAGTCGTCGTAGCGCGCGGGAAATTTGTAGCGCAAGCGCGCTTCGATGACTGGGAAAATGAAATCGCGTTCCTGCAACTCCAGCACGGTTGCGCCGAGCGAACGCATGAATTCGCCACGCGCGGCTTCCAACAGATCCAGATAGCGCGAATGATAGATGTGGTCGCCGACGGTGCATTCGGCGTAGGTGACACGGTGCGTGCAGCGGAAAATATCTGCCATGCGCGGATTTTAGGGTTTAGGGCGGCGGGTTCAAAGCTTTTCCCATCATCCGCGCCTGCCCGGCCTCACCGTCAGCCTCGATTTTTAAGGGCGCGGATGACGCCGGGGATGGATCGGCAGCGGGCTTGCAAAATTCCATTTGCGCTGTCCGCGTTTGGGGGTATGTTTGCGACATGAACAAAAAGCAAGCCGCTTGCTTGCCTGTGGAAATTTTTTAGGATATAATTTCATATCATCATGGCCGTCACGAAAGTCAGCTCCGCCATTCATTTTGCCGCCCACACTTCCACGCTGGGCGGGACAAGTGAACCCACCACGGGCCGTTGGACACCCAACACGGACGTTTATGCCACCGAGGCTGGTCTGGTCGTGAAGGTTGAACTGGCCGGCATGAAAAGTGACAGTCTGGATATCATCGTGGAAGGCAGTCGGCTGCGCATCAGCGGCGTCCGTCAGGATGGCTGCCGTTCACCCCATTCCAGTTTTTTGGTGATGGAAATCACTTACGGCCCGTTTGAAACCGTGCTGGATTTGCCACCGGATTATGATTTGAGCCAGGCCAAGGCGGTTTATCTGAATGGATTCCTGCGGATTGATGTGCCACCCGCGCAGCAGCCGCATACCAAAACCAAAAAGGTTCACATCACTGAAGGAACATGATTGCGCCTGAACTTTTTTGGCGCAACGAAGTCTAAATAGCCGGAATGACAATGATGTCCCCGCCGGAAACAGAGTTCGTTAGCATCCTCGGTTCGGGTGACAAATCCGATGGGCCGGTGCGCCTTTCTTCACGTTCGCTGCCGGATGCATTGCCAATTCTTGGCTTGGCGGACATCGTCATTTTTCCCGGAGCCATCGTACCCTTGCTGGTTGAAACCGGCCCCAGCCTCAAACTGGTGGACGATCTGGTTGCGGGCGACCGGCTGTTCGGCGCCGTCCTGCAAAGCAAACCCGATATCGCCGAACCGATGCCGGATGACTTGCACAAAGTCGGCTGCGTTTCGCGCCTGTCCAAAATGGTAAAACTTCCCGACGGCACGGCGCGCGTGCTGGTCGAAGGTCTCTGGCGCATCCGCCTGCAACGATTTGAACTGCCCTCCCCGTACCTGCGGGCGCACTACGAATTGCTGCGCGACGAAACCGAGGATTCCATCGAACTTAAAGCCATGCTCCGCAATGCGCACAAGCAGTTCGAGGAGATCGCCAAAATGTCCAATGCGCTGACCGATCAGGTCAAGATCGCGGCGATGAACACCGAGCATCCCGGCCATTTCGCCGACTTGATCGCGGCGAATCTGAATTTAAGCCTGGACGACCGTCAAAAATTGCTCGAAATGGTTTCCGTCCGCGAACGTCTGCGAACCCTGCTGCCGTTGCTCAACCGCGAACAGGAAGTTTTGACGTTGAGTTCAAAGATCCAGAACGACGTCGCCTCGTCCGTCGCCAAAACGCAACGCGATTTTTTCCTGCGCGAACAGCTCCGCGCCATCCAGCGCGAACTCGGCGACGGCGATCCCAATGCCGGGGAAGCCAAGTCACTGCGCGAAAAAATCGACCGGGCCATTTTGCCCCCCGAAGCCCGCCGCGCCGCCGAACAGGAGCTTGAACGGCTCCAGCAGACGCCGCCCGCCGCCGCCGAATATGGCGTCGCGCGCAATTACCTCGACTGGATCCTGGCGGTGCCGTGGGAAAAGTCCACCGAGGATAAACTGAACCTGAAGGCGGCGGAAAAAATTTTGGACGAGCAGCATTTCGGCCTCGAAAAAATCAAGGATCGCCTGCTCGAATTCATCGCGGTCATCAAACGGCGCAAACAGATCAAAGGGCCGATCCTCTGCCTCGTCGGCCCGCCCGGCGTCGGTAAAACTTCGCTTGGCAAAAGCGTCGCCGACGCGCTCGGCCGGAAATTTGCGCGCATCTCGCTCGGCGGCATGCGCGATGAAGCCGAGATTCGCGGTCATCGCCGCACTTACGTCGGCGCGATGCCCGGCCGGATCATTCAAACCTTGCGCCGCGTTGAAAGCCGCAATCCGGTCATTTTGCTCGATGAACTCGATAAAGTCGGCGCAGATTTTCGCGGCGACCCGGCGGCGGCGCTGCTTGAAGTCCTTGATCCGGCGCAAAACAATACGTTCACCGATCATTATCTGGATTTGCCGTTCGATCTTTCGCGCGTGCTGTTCATTGCGACCGCAAACTGGCTCGAGCCGATTCATCCCGCGTTGCGCGACCGGCTGGAAGTCATTGAACTGCCCAGCTACACCGAATCCGAAAAATTGCAGATTGCCAAACGCTATCTCGTGCCGCGCCAGATCGAGGAGCACGGCCTGACGAAGAGCGATGTGAAATTTTCCGACGCCGCCCTGCGCGGGCTCATCCGCGAATACACGCGTGAAGCCGGCGTGCGCCAGCTCGAACGCCAGATCGCCGCGCTCGCCCGCAAGGCCACGCGCAAAATCATTTCACACAACGGAGCGGCGGAAACGGTGAAAATTGACGCGAAGGAATTGGGAAATTATCTCGGCCACGCGCCGTTCGTTTCCGAAAGCGCGGAAAAAATCACCGAAATCGGCATCGCCACCGGCCTCGCGTGGACGCCGGTCGGCGGCGACATTTTGTTCATCGAAGCCACACGGATGCGCGGGCGCGGCAGTTTGATTTTGACCGGCTCGCTCGGCGACGTGATGAAGGAAAGCGCGCAAACCGCCGTCAGTTATCTGCGCAGCCAGGCGAAAAAACTGGATCTCGATTTTGACGACTACGGCAAACACGACCTGCACATCCACGTTCCCGCCGGCGCAACCCCGAAGGACGGACCGAGCGCGGGCGTGACGATTGTCGCCGCGCTGGCATCGCTGATGAGCAAACGCCGCGTGCGTTCGGACGTGGCGATGACCGGCGAAATCAGTTTGCGCGGGCGCGTCCTGCGCGTCGGCGGCATCAAGGAAAAAGTTCTCGCCGCGTCGCGCTTTGGCGTCAAGCAGGTGATTTTGCCGGAAGGCAACAAACCTGACTGGCAGGACGTTCCAGCGGAAGTGCGCGCGAAATTGAAAGTCCATTTCGTCCGGCAAATTTCCGAAGCCATCCGACTGGCGCTGGAAACGAAATGAAAAAGTTTTCACAAGGCGGGGCGGGACGCAGTCCGATTTCCACCGTCCTTTCAGGACGGAATTTTTTACGCACCATTAGCCAGCCACTTCGTGGCTGGCTGATTTCCCGCCGTCGCTTCGCGACTCCATTTGCGCTGGCGATGGGATTTTTATTTTTTGCCATTGGCGCGACGGCGCAGACGACAAACACCTTGTCCGACGCGGAAATTCAAGGACAACAATTGGTGCAGAAAATTTTGGCGCAATGGCCGACGGAAAACTTCACCAACACCGGAGTTTTGCAAATCCGCGGTGGCAAAGGCACTCGTTTGGAAATCCCGGTGGAATGCCAAACCGTCGTCACGGCGACAAACTGGCAAACCATCTACAAGGCAAGCTGGACGAATATGATCGAAAAGCTTTGGGTGATGCATGCAAACGACCAATCGAATTCTTATTTTTCTGACACAAATGATCCAGTTCCTGTTCCCGGTGACATTCCGATTCTTGGAAATCTATTTCCTGGTCGACACAAATTATCTGACGCAGAAATAACGACTCCATTCGCCGGTTCAGATTTTTTGATCGCCGACCTGGGCTTGGAATTTTTCCACTGGCCGTCACAAAAAGTTTTAAAAAAAGAAGTTCATCGCAGTCGCGGCTGCACGGTTTTGGAAAGCACGAATCCGAATCCGTCCCCGAACGGTTATTCGCGCGTGGCATCGTGGATTGACAATGAATCGCTCGGCATCGTCGAAGCCTACGCGTATGACGCGAACGGCAAGTTGCTGAAAGATTTTTACCCGAAGGATTTCAAAAAAGTGGACGGCCAGTGGCAGGTGCAGACCTTGGTGATGGAAAATGTCCAGACCGGCTCGCGCTCGCGACTGGAGTTTGATTTGAAAAAGTAGCGCGATTGTCCGCCCTCATCCCAGCCTTCTCCCCCGGGAGAAGGAGGAAACGTTCGCCACGTCTTGGAAAAACCAGCGATGGGATTTATCCTGCCATCATTCAAACCACCAAAAACGCAATTCGCAAAACCCTCTTCGTGGAGAGAGGGTTTGGGCGAGGGAGGACGCACATCAAACTCCAAAACCATACTGCTGCCGGTTCCGTCGTGCACTTGACTTCAATTCACCTTCCGCCCACGCTTCGCGGCTGGTTATGAAGCTGACCTTTCATCGGAAATTTCTGGCCATCGGCGTGATGGTTTTTCTGGCAATCCGGATTTTTGCGGACGAAACCAATCAACCTGCCGGCATGTCGCGCGACGAGGCGATCGGTAGTTTTCTTCAAATCCAGGAGCAATTGCACGCTGCGCAATTGACCATCCAGCAAGACCAGCAGGCGGCTACGGACGCAGTGAAAAGCAACACGGATCTGCTGACGGCGCGGCTGCAATCGCTGGAGCAAACGGTCGCCGCCCAACGCAGCCGCGACGCGGAAGCCGCGCGCGCAACGCAGCAATGGACGCTGCTGCTGGCGGGCGGATTCGGCCTGGCGGGCCTGGGCATCATGTTGCTGATGGTTTATTTGCAATCCCGCGCCTTCACGCAACTCGCGCAAATCACCTCGCAACCACACGCCGCGCTCGCCCACGCCAGCGCCGTCCAACAACTGGCCGCGCCGGGCCGCGCGATGGTGGAAACTTCCAACGCACGCCTGCTGGACGTCGTGACACAACTGAAGGAACGCATCAATGAACTGGAGACCAGCCAGCGCCGGTTGTTGCACCTTCCCGAGGGCAAACCAATGGATGTTCTGGCCGAGGGGCAAAAATATCTGGACGAAAACGCGCCGCAAAAGGCGCTGAAATTTTTCGACGGATTTCTGACCACGCACCCGGAACACGCGGCGGCGTTATTGAAAAAGGCGGAGGCGTTGGAAAAACTCGGGCGCAATGATGAGGCGTTGAATTGCTATGAACAGGCGTTGCGAGCGAAGGGGGGAAAAGTCAGTTGAAAATTTCCTGATCTCTTTTTTCGCAAAAAAAATTTGAACATGATTGGTTCGCGGGGGAAAAGCAGCGGTGAACCGCACGCAGTCCAGACGCTTCGCACAATTCGAAAGCGCAAGAACATCGCAAAGCGTTTGGACTGCGGTGGCTTTAGCACCGCTTTCCGGCTCGAGAACCAAACGAGGGTCGAAAGAAAAGAAGCGAATCAGACAAACATTTTAATGAAAGGCCTCAAAAACTGCGGCCTAACCCGGTTCAATTAAAATTCATAAGTCGATTGGCGACGCGTTCGGTCTCGATCTGTTCGCGCAGCAGGTCGATCTTCATCTTCAGCAGCTCGCGATTTTCCTTCGACTGTTCGCCCAGCTCTTTTTCCAGTTCTTGAACGCGCTGTTCGTAGGCGCGCAGGCGTTCGAGCAACGGCGTCTGGACGGTTTCAAGCCGGCGCGCGAGTTCGGTGAGTTCGGCGGCAGCGGCCTGTTGCCCGGCGAGCAGTTCGCGACGTTGGGCGGCGAGTTCCTGCACGACCGCATTTTTGAGCGCATCCACGAGTTGCGGTGCCAGACTGGACTGCGCGGTGTTCAAGAGCGCGTTGATGCCGGGCGGCGGCAGCGGCTGGGTTTGACCGTGGAGAATCCTTGCAATGATGCGGTTGGCCTCATCGGTCCCGTCTTGCTGGCAGACGGGACAGGCGACGGGCGCAGGCATCCGGCCGGCGTGCGGCCAGACTTCAAAGGAATATTTCTGGCCGCAGGCGCAGAAAATCTTGATGGGGATGGGCGACGGGTTCACCACAAGAAAGATTTTTGTTCGCCGAGCAACTGTTGGCCGTTCCACAGCGTCGCGCGCCAGGCGACGACCGCGCCGAAGTCTTTAAAGTCGCCACCGGCCAGCGTGAAGGTCGTCCATTTGCTAAAAAACCCGGCGGCGACTCCGGCCTCAAATGTTTTCAATCTGGGCGTTCCCCCCTCGCCCACGCCGCGCACTTCGACGCGGACTTTTAATTTTTCAGCGGTGGCTTTGACCGCTTTCCACTGCACGTCAAAACGGACACCGGAAACTTCATTGGTATGTCCGCGCAGATGCGCCTGGTACGCGTCACGGTCGAACAGGCTCGGGGACGTCGAGTCGCGCCCTTGCTGATCGAGCAGAAACGGGAGCAGTTTGATGACGCGTCCGGTCACGACATCGGCGGCAAAAATGGAGCCGGTCGAGCCGAGCAAAAACAGCATCAACAGAAACGCGCGCATGGCGGGACGATAATTTTTCGGCACGGCAAATTCAACTGCTGTTTTCAAACCGCCGTTTCAACCGGGAACCCCATCCCGGCGCGCAGGGATCATTCCCAATAGAAACGGACAATCTGGGTATTGGGGCCGTTGCGGAAAATGACGGCGACAAAATCACGCGTTTGATCGCCGATCCGGGCGGTGATGTGAACTTCAAAAGTGGTGCTGCGCGTGGTGCAATAGCTTTCGATCTGACTGGCGGCCTGTGGATTGACGCCGGCGGCGGTGAGCTGGCCGACGCTTTGAAACGGCGTGTCGTCATCCGTACCCTCCGCGCCGTCGGGACCGGCGCGATATTTGATGATGTTTTGCGCGCTGGCCGTGTCCATGCCGGGAATGAGTTCCAGCACATTTAGATCGGCGGTGTTGATGTTGATTTTTCCGGAGGAAAACGGTGTGAAAACATTGGTGAATCGGAACGGATAATCCGGTTCCTGGCCCGACGCCGCGTTGTTGAAACCGAGCTGATGATGCTGAACCGGCGCGGACTGATCATTGGTCGAATCAGCGCCATCATACATCGTGGGCGTGACGCCCTTGATGAGCAGCAATTCGGAAAGATCATCCATCGGCCCATTTTTTGCAAAGTATGGCGGATTCAAGCCCTGATAATAATCGCTCTCGGCGCCGGCCGGACGCGTGGCGTCGTCCGGATCAATCCAATCTTGAATGGAATCGGACAGGACGGAAATATCATCGGCATTCACGCCCATCGTCGTGAACACCTGTTGGAGCAGCGGCGCGGACGCAGTGTTGATGTTGACCTTGCGTTCGAGGTCAATGATTTTGATGGACACCGTGCCGATGGGGTCAGGCGAACCGACGGGATAATTGTCCAGCGACAAACCCATGAGCGCGCTGTTGGTTTCCGGGCCGGTACCGGGGCCACCCGCCCAGATTTCATCAAGCGAATCGTAAGGCTGCCGCGCCTCCAGCGAAAGGACGTAGCAGGACAATTCCACGCCCGCGCGTCCGAGCCAAAGCATTTGTTCGTCGTTGTTGGCGTTCGCCGCCAGCCGCGTCTCGACTTTCATCGCATACGCGAACGCGCCCGCCAGAAACGTCAATACCACGACCGCCACCAGCGCGGCCACGACGGCAAACGCGCGCGTTTTTTGTTGTTGAAAAGAAAGGTTCATGGCGTCATGGCGGCGGTTGACCCGGTGTCGGAATGGCCAGTTGGTTTGGCGACCGGCCAGAACCTCCGCCCGGGCCGAGTTGCACCACCGTCGGCATCATGGTCGAGGGCAGCGAAAAAACGCGCACGATGGTTTGTGGCGGACCGGCCTCGCCGACGTTTTCATTATGGTCGCCGCCAAGGACAAGTCCGATCCGCACCATCGGCGGAATGGCATTTGTGTTATCCCATTCCGTGACCCACTCAAGCTGGTTCGTGTCCCAGCATTCGATGGAAAAAGTCTGCACATTTTGCGCCAAAACCAGCGGATCGCTCTGCTCGGTCGGATCCAGGTCCATGAGGATCGGTTTCTGCCGCAACACGAGATTGTTTTGCTGGTCTGATCCAGGCTCCAAACTGAACGTCACGCGGCGCAGATTAAAATCCCGCCCGGCTTCCACGTTGATAAATTTTCCACTGCGCGGGAAAACGGCGGGCAGGCGCGCGGCGAAACTTAAAACCGGTTCGTCGCCATTCGCCACGATGAAGCTGTAATACTGGGGTGACGCCTGAAATGACTGGATGCACATCAGCGAATTTTCAATGGTGTTCATCACCACGCGCTGGCGTTGCGCCCGCGCGGCGGCGGCCTGCCCGACTTCCGTCGCCCGAATGATCAGCATTAGCGTCGCGCAAATCGCCGCGATGACGATGCTGAAAATGACGATGGAAACCATGATCTCGATCAACGTGAACCCGCGGCGGAAATCCAAAGGATGCAGGGTAGCTGACAGATGGTTTTTTTTATCCGTCCGCCGCCAGTGGCCATTGGTTGCTTGAAATTTCATTTAATGAATGAAGTTTCCGAAATCGAGGCTGCCGGGCGGCGATTGCGGCCGGAAAAACAAGGTCGACGTGCGTGAAACCGGCTCGCGATCGTTTTTAACGTTGAAAATATAAAAGTCCGCGCTGTAAAGATGATTCGACCGCACCTCGGTGATCTCGCCCTTCCAATCAAAATCGGCATAGTTTTTGCCGAGGATATCGCCGAGATTGCCGGAGTATTCGCCTTCGACAAACTGGTTCGTCAACGACAATTGCGACAAAATCGCGCTCGCGTCCACGAGCGGATGCTTCAAACGCTGCGCATTGGAAAGTGATTGGGAAACCAGACTTAAAATCGCAAATGCGCCCAGGAAAAAAACCCCGATGGCGACCATCACTTCCAAAAGTGAAAACGCCCGGCGGCGGCGCGCCCCGTCAGCACGGCTGGCCCGCCGCGAATTTTTGTAAATTTTCAGCTTCATTTCACGTCGCTGACCATCGGATAACCGGTGGCATATTCCAGCGTGATTTTACGCTCATCACCCTTGCTGCGGAGCACCAGGGTCATTTCATCGCTCGTGCCATCCGAATAAAAAAAGACGCGGCCAAATTCGGATTCCGTGAAATCCAGCGAGTTGATCCCCAAGGCTTCCAGCTCGACGCCGTCCGGCAACCGGCCCGAACTGACGTAAGGCGAGCCGTGCGCGCTGCCGCCGCCATCCACGCTAAAACTGCGGTCACCCGGGCGAATGACCATGGCAACCGTGTGGCCGGAAAAAATCGCCCGCGCCCGCGCCGTCTTGCAAGTGTCCGTGATGTCGCTGACGGCTTTTCGCATGCCTTCTTTTAACAACATCCGGCCGAGCGCCGGCACGCCCATCGCCGCGATCAGGCCGATGATGGCCACGACGATCATAAGTTCAATGAGCGTGTAAGCGCTAAAGAATCTTAAACAACGGATTTTAAATGACGAATTTGTCCCAATTCGTGATTTAAAATTCATCCCTGGCAATTTCATCGGCGGTTTAATGAATGGATGAAATCAACTTGAACAGCGGCAGGAAAATGCTCAACAGCAAAAAGCCGACCATGATCGCCATGACGATGATCAACACCGGGCCGATCAAATCGCTCATCACGCGCAACGCGATCTGCAATTCGTTTTCGTAGGTGTCCGCCAGATTGTTCAACGCGCCCGGCACGTCGCCGGTTTCCTCGCCGATGCGCACCAGGTCCACCATCAATTGCGGGAACAATTTGCTTTGCGCCAGCGGCTGCGCGAGCGTTTTGCCGTCCGTCACCTGCTCGCGCGTTTTGGCGATGGCTTCCTTGATCAGGATGTTGGACATGACCTGCTCGGTGATTTTCAGCGCGGTCAAAACCGGCACGCCATTTTGGAGCAACGTGCCGAGCGTGCGCGCGAATTGCCCGAACAGATTTATTTTTACAACGTTCCCGAAAATCGGCGCCTTCATCCGCCATTCATCCAATTTGCGTCCGCCGGCGGGGCTGGATTGAAATCGTTTGAAGATCACCACCACCGCCAGCACGATGGGCACCGCCAGCCACCACCAGCGGGTGAACACATGACTGGTTCCGATCAACATCCGCGTCGGCAACGGCAGTTCGACGTTGAAGCCGTTAAAAATATCGATGAACTTCGGCATCATGAAGGTCATGAAAAAAATCACGAGCAGGATGCCCACGCAGATCACCATCACCGGATAAATCATCGCCGACTTGAACTTCGCCTGGATGTCGGCGAACTGCTGAAAATGCGTGGCCATGCGCCGCAATACTTGCACCAGCGAGCCGGACGATTCGCCCGCCTTCACCATGTTGATATACAAATCCGAAAAAACTCTCGGCTGCCGCGCCATCGCATCCGACAAGCCGCGGCCTTCCGTCACTTCCTGTTTCAATTCCCGGCTCACGTTTTCAGGAATGCCCTTCGTCTGCAAATGCGTCATGCTGGTGAGCGCGGTCGTGAGCGGCATGCCGGAATTGAGCAGGTTCGCCAGTTGGGTCGTGAACGTGGCCAGTTCCTGCAATTTCGGTTTGCGTTTCTGCGACATTTGCGCCCGCAACGTCGGCGGAAGCAATGAAAGCAAGTCGATGCCTTTCGCCGCGCGCTTGTTCTCCGGCGCCGCACCGGCTTTGGCCGTATCCACGGAAATCGGGAAAAAGCCGAAACGCTGGATCTGCACCAGCGCGGCGCTGCGGTCGGCCACTTCCAAAACACCTTCCACCAATTCACCAGAACGCTTGCGGGCCTTATATGAAAACTGCGGCATAAAATCCTTTATTCAAAACCGTTCGAAGCCAAAAGTTGCAGATCTATCAATCAATTCGGATTCGCCGCCAGCCAGAAACGGATGTCCGATGCTTGCGGGCTGTCAGGTTCCAATTCCAGCACTTTTAGATAATGCCACCGGGCCAGCGCCGTATCGTGCAACGATTGCGCGTAGATATTTGCCAGCGCCAGTTGCGCGCGTGTTTCGGCGGGATTGGTTGCGAGGATTTTTCTTAATTCATTGATCGCGTCCGGCACATAACCCGCCGCCTTCAAAGCCAGCGCGAAATTGTAACGCGCATCCGTCGAATCCGGCTGGATCGCCAGCGCATTTTCATAATGCGATAAAGCCAGCGAATATAACCGCAACCGGTGCGCCAGCACCGCCGTGTTGTATTGCGCCTCGAACCACGACGGATCCGCATCCGCCGCCTGCCGATACCACTGCATCGCGTCCGGCCATTTTTCGTTCTGTTCAAACAACTGCGCCCGCGTGAACGCACCCGCCGCCGGCGAACCGGTGGTGTGATCGCCCGCCGCCGGTTTGCGCGGTGAAACATACCAGTAACGCGCAAAATTGCTGAGCGGCACCGGCGCGGGTTTGGGTGGCGGCGAAACGGCCGCTGGCTTTTGAACCACTGCAACCGGCTTGGCCGTTGCTTGAACCGCTGGCGGATTGTCCGATGGCAATGGCGTCACGCCATTTTCGAGATATGGCGAGTCCGGCTGGTTTTCCTTTTTGGCCGGGGTGAACAGCCGGTGCCAAAAACTGGTTTTTTGTTCCGGGGTCGACGGCATCGGCACCTCCACCGGCGTTTGGGCGATGGACGCGGATGGGACATTTACTGCCGAGCGCGGCGTGGTGATGATTTCCGGCGCGGTCTGGACTTGCACGACTTGAACCGGCACCGGCGATGCGGCGGACGTGGATGGCGGATTGTAACTGGCAACTGGCGTCGCCGGTTGCGGTCTCTCTAAAACTGCCGGACGCGCCGGACTGGCGATGGGATTTCTTGGCTGCGGCGATTGTGGATTGGTTTTTGCGACCGGTGTTTCCACTGTCGCCGACGCCAATTGCGATGGTTCAAGCCGGTTGGCCAATGCGTTCACCTCATCCCAGTTGGCCGGGCGCGGCGTGAGTGCGAGATAGGCGCGATAATTTGCGAGCGCCGTTTTGTTGTCGTGCAAATATTGCTGGCTTACCGTGGCCAGATTCAAGATCGCAGACGCAAAACCCGGCTGTGCCTGCACGGCGGCGGCAAAAAATCTTGCGGCATCATGCGGCATCCCGCGCTGAATACGCGCCAGGCCAAGCCCGTTGTAAGCCTCCGCATCGCCGGGCTTCAAGGCCAGCACACTGCTGAAACTTCTCTCGGCCGCCACCGTTTCGCCGAGCCGCAACTGTGCGGATCCAAGTTTGAGCCAGCCCGCCGCGTCGTTATTGCAGCGCAAAGTATAGGCGGTGAATTCCGTTTTCGCAGCGTCCGGCTGGTTTTGCTCCAGCCACAGATTGCCGAGGTTAAAATGCGCCTCGACCAGATCACGATCCAAATCCAACGCCCGTTGATAAGCCGCTGCCGCCGCCTGCGGCTGGTTGTCCCCCTGCAACGCCACGCCGTAATCATTCCAGACCTGCGCGTTCGTCGCCAGCAACGTCGCCGCAGTTTTGAACTGCACGGCGGCGTCCGCGTAATCGCCGCGATCCAGATCTGCCTTCCCGTTGAGAAACGCGCGCGGCCCCGCCGGCGTGCAGCCGGTAACGATGACCGCCAGCGCAACTAATATAATTGCGCCGTAAATTGAAATTTTTTTGGCCAGCATCCGCCGTGGTGGTAACATCCACGGACGAAAGTGTCAAGAAACGCACAACCACAGCATCCTCATTTGGGGTGCGGCGAGACATGTCTCGCCGTTCAAAAGCGCGGACATGTCCGCGCAATCCACATCAGAACGCAACATCTGGCGATGTTCGCGCTGCTCGCCCTCGGCTGGCGGGCAGCGGCGGCGGATTTTTTTACGCCCACCGCCACTAATTCCACCTCCCGTGTGGTCATCGCCGAAGGCAATGATCTATTGAACGCCTTTCTGCCGGACGATGTGCGGGTCGCAGCCGTTTTCAACCTCGGCCTCACGCGCTTCACGCACACCACCAATGTTATCGCCGCCTGGCGAAGCCTAGTCGCAACGAACGACACCATCGGCATCAAGGTTTTTTCCCAACCCGGCCCGCTCAACGGCACGCGGCCCGCCGTCGTCGCCGCCATTGCGCGCGGATTGCTCGCCGCCGGTTTATCACCGGATAAAATCATTATTTGGGATAAACGCGCGGATGATTTGCGCGCCGCCGGTTTTTTTAGATTGGGGAGAAAACTTGGCGTCCGCGTCGCGGGCGCGGCGGATTCCGGTTACGATGCGAGCGTTTTTTATCTGCCCGATTCGCCCGTCATCGGCGCCCTCGTCTGGGGCGATCTCGAATTCGGCCAGACCAATCAGGATGCCGGCAAAAGATCCTTCGTCTCCAAACTCGTCAGTCAACAACTCACGAAGATCATTTCCGTTGCGCCGCTCATCAACGAAAACAGCGCCGGGATGTGCGGTCATTTTTTCAGCCTCGCGCTCGGCAGCGTGGATAATACCCGCCGTTTCGAGAACGATCCCGACCGCCTGGCCGTCGCCCTGCCGGAAATCATTGCGCTCCCTTCCATCGGCGACCGCGTGACCTTGAACATCACCGATGCCTTGCTAGGCCAATATCAAGGCGGTCCGGCCGGCTACCTGCAATATTCCACCATTTTGAACCAGATTTGGTTCAGCCGCGACCCCGTCGCGCTTGACCTGCTCGCACTCAAAGAACTGGCGCGCGAAGCCAAAAATTTTGGCACCAAACCGTTGCCGACGAATTTTGAAATCTACACCAACGCCACCCTGCTCCAGCTCGGCGAAAATGATCCCGCCAAGATTCAAATTGAAAAAGTGTGGCAGGATTTTTAGCCACAGATGGACACAAATGGACACGAATTTTTCGCCACCGAGGGACAGCGAACACAGCGAAAACTTGTCCTGAAAATCCCAGTGCTCGCGGTGGCTCCGCGGCAATGCTTATCCGGGTCCGCGGTTGGAAAATCAAGCATCAGGCAGCGGCCAGTTTTAGAAAAGGCAGCACGCGCTTTTCCAATTCGGTCGCCGATAATTTCAAAATCCCATCAAGCGGCAGGGCGTCGGCCACGTCAAATTTGCCGGAAGCGCTGCGGCGGAGCGTCGTCAGATGCGCGCCGCAACCGAGTTTCTGGCCGAGATCGTGCGCGAGGCTGCGGATGTAAGTGCCCTTGGTGCAGGCGACGCGGAATTGCCCGAGCGGCTCGGAATAATCCGTAAAACGAAAATTGTAGAGATGGATCAAACGCGGTTCGCGTTCCACTTCGATGCCTTTGCGCGCCAGTTTGTAAAGCGGCACGCCGTTTTTTTTGATGGCGGAAACCATTGGCGGCACTTGCATCTGGTCGCCGATGAACGTCGCGGCTTCGGCATTCAATTGATCGAGGGTCATCGGCATGATGGGCATTGACGCAGTCAATTCGCCGTCGGAATCGTAACTGTCAGTGGTCTCGCCGAATTTAATCGTGCCTTCATAGACTTTATCGTCGCCCATGAGCCGTTCGGACAATTTTGTGCCGCGACCGAGGACGATGATGAGCAAGCCGGTGGCGTTCGGATCGAGCGTGCCGCAATGGCCGACTTTTTTGATCTGAAAACGGCGGCGGATCGCACCCACGACATCATGCGAAGTCGGGCCGCTGGGTTTATCAACGAGAATCGCGCCATCGAGTGCGGAAAAGTCTTGCATGAAAAATTACCTGGCGGCTTTCAACGCCCGCTTCACCGCCGCGATCACCGCGCGTTGGACCGAGAGGGGTTTGCCGGGAATGCGCGCGCCGGCGGCCGCCGGGTGGCCGCCGCCGCCGAATTGCGCGGCGATTTCGTTCACGTTGACCCGGTCGCTTTTGGAACGCAGGCTGATGCGGGTAAGTTCGGGGCCGATCTCTTCAAACACGCACGCGACGATAACGGGTTCAATCGCGCGGATATGGTCGATCAAACCCTCGGTGTCGTCGCTTTCCGCGCCGGTGCGGTGGAAATCAATTTTCTTCAGCCAGAACCAGGCGATCTGGTCATCGGCGGCCAGGCGGAATTTGCTATAAACGTGCTTGAGCAGTTTCGCGCGTGAAAGCGGGTAGGATTGATAGACTTCGTTGCAGATTTTCGCGAGATCCGCGCCGCGCGTGACGAGTTCGGCGCCGGCGTGAAATGTGCCGGAACGCGTGGTTGCGTATTGAAACGAACCCGTGTCGGTCGAGATCGCGGTGAACAGCAGGTCGGCGATCGGTTTGGTGATCGGCCAGCGCGCGACTTTCAGCAGGCGATAAATCAATTCGCCGCAGGAAGGTTCGCGCGGCGAAACCCAGTTCACGTCGGCATAACGCGGGTTGCTGATGTGGTGGTCGATGTTGATGAAAATTTTCCGCTGGCCGATGCATTCGCCGACCTTGCCCAGGCGTTCAAAACTCGCGCAATCCGTGGCGATGACGCAGTCAAATTTCTCGCCGGCTTTCGGTTTGTGGAACAAGCCTTCGGCGTTGAGAAACTTATACTTTTGCGGAATGGAATCATGGTTCCAAACGGTGACCTTTTTGCCTTCGTTGCGCAGCGCCAGCGCCAGCGCGAGTTGCGAACCGATGCAGTCACCGTCGGGACGAACATGGCCGACGATGCAAAAAATCTGGTGTTCGCGGATGACCTCGATGATCCGGTCAATGATTTTGGGATAAGATTTCATTCTAAGAACCCGCCCGCCGATGGCGCGGCCTTTTCATTCGCGTTCGCCGGCGTCGTTTGCGGTTGGGCCGGTGTCTTTTTCCAGTTCCTCGATGATCTGCAAAACGCGATTGCCGCGCACGATGGAATCATCCACGACAAATTTCAGCGTGGGCGTGAATTTCAAGGAGACCGACTTGCCGACGAGTCCCTGGATGCGGATGCGCTGTTCGTTGAGCACTTGCAAACCGCGTTTCTGCTGGTCGGCATTGCCAAAAATGCTGATGAAGACAACGGCGGATTTCAGGTCGCCGCCGACATCCACATCATTGACGGTGATGAGGCCGACGTCGTTGACGTGGAATTCGCGGCGGATGGACTCGCCGATCTCGCGCTTCAACAATTCGCGCACGCGTTCATGTCGGAGATTAGGCATAAAAAATTTGGTGGAGTGAGAACTCTAATGAGCCCTTTAATTCGGGCTCGACGGAGTCTCGCCCCACCATTAAATCATAACTTCGCCGCGACTTTTTCCACCGAGTAGCATTCAATCGCGTCGCCGACCTGGAATTCGCTGTAACCCTCGATGCGGATGCCGCATTCCATGCCCGCGCGCACCTCGTTGACTTCGTCCTGAAACCGGCGGAGCGATTGCAGGATGCCCTCGTAAATGATGTCTTTGCGGCGGCGCACGCGCACCTTGCCGCGCGCGATGCGGCCGCTGCTGACCATGCAGCCGGCGACCGGCACGCCTTTTGACAATTCAAAAATCTGCCGCACTTCCGCCGAGCCGACAATGACTTCTTTCAGGTCCGGATCAAGCAGGCCGGCCATGGAATCTTTCACCTGATCGATCAATTCATAGATGATCGCGTAAAGTTTGATCTGGACGGCGGCGTGCTTGGCTTTTTCGGCGGCGGTGCTGTCCACGCGCGTGTGAAAACCCAGGATGACGCCGCGCGAAGCCGAAGCCATCGCCACGTCGTTTTCCGTGATCGCACCGACGGCGCTGTGCAAGACTTCGAGCGACACTTTGTCGGAATCAATTTTATTCAGCGCCTCGACAATCGCCTCGACTGAACCTTGCGTGTCCGCCTTCACGACGATGCGCAACACCTTGTTCTGCACCGCGTCGAGCGAGGCGAACAGGTTTTCCAAGGTGACTTTCGAGCGGCTTTCCAGATCCTCGTTTTTCGCCGCAAACGCGCGTTCTTCCGCGAGCGCCCGGGCGGATTTTTCATCGTCCACGGAACTGAATTCCCAGCCGGCTTCCGGCACGCCGTTCAAGCCCAGCACACTCACGGCGACGGATGGCCCGGCTTCCTTGAGCCGCTGGCCTTCCTCGTTGATGAGCGCGCGCACCTTGCCGTAATACTCGCCGCAGATGATCACATCGCCGAGATGCAAGGTGCCTTTGCGCACCAAAACCGTCGCCGTCGGACCGCCGGGCGCGACGCCGGATTCGATCACGTTTCCCTTCGCGTTGCGGTTGGCATTCGCCTTCAACTCCAGCAGGTCGGCCTGGAGCAGGATCATTTCGAGCAATTTATCAATGCCCTGCTTGGTCAGCGCGGAACATTCGACAAAAATCGTGTCGCCGCCCCAATCGTCGGGCACCAGGCCTTTTTCCTGCAATTGCTGGCGCACTTTCAACGCATTGGCGTTCGGATGGTCAATCTTGTTGACGGCCACCAGGATTGGCACTTTCGCCGCCCTGGCGTGGGCGAGCGCTTCCAAAGTTTGCGGCATGACGCCATCGTTCGCGGCGACGACGAGCACAACGATGTCCGTGACGTTCGCCCCCCGCGCGCGCATCGAACTGAACGCGGCGTGGCCGGGCGTATCGAGAAAAGTGATCTGCGCGAGTTCCGTTTTGCGTTCGGGATGCGGCACGGAAATCGTGTAAGCGCCGATGTGCTGCGTGATGCCGCCGGCTTCGCCGGCCGCGACGTTCGCCTTGCGGATGACGTCCAGCAACGATGTTTTGCCGTGGTCAACGTGGCCCATGATGGTCACGACCGGCGGGCGCGGTTTCAAATCCTCCGGCTTGTCGTCAATGTCGAGTTCGACTTTCTTGACCGACGTATGGACCACGCCTTCGCCCTTCGCGCGTTTTTCCGCCTCAAAACGGAAACCGTATTTGGCGCAAAGCTGCGCGGCGATCTTCTCGTCAACGGTCTGGTTGACCGTGGCAAAAACATTCAACCCCATCAGGTCGGCGATGATCTTGAACGGTTTTTGTTTCAGCCGTTCCGCCAGTTCGCGCACGACGATCGGCGGTTTGATGATGATGAGTTCGCCGCCGACTGGCGCGATAAATTTTGGCTGCGCGGGCGCGGCGGGCTTGGCTGGTTCGCGGGACGGTTGCTGCAGACGGCCGTCACGGCCGCGTTGAAATTGCTGGCGTGAATCGCCCCGTGACGGCGGCTGGCCGGGCCGGCTGCCGTTGGCCGGACGTGGTGGCTGTGAACCGCCGCGATCACGTTCGCCCGGCCGCGAAGATTGCGGACGCACGGGCAATTGAATGAAGCCAACTTTTTCGCCGACCTGCGGTTTTGGCGGTGCGGGCGGAACCACTGGCTTTGGCGCGGGTGGCGGCGTTGCGGGTGCAGCCGGTTCCGACGGCTCAACGGCAATGGCTGAGGGTTCGGACGGAGCTTCGGCGACAACTTCGGGGACGGGTTGCGGTTCGGGCGCCGGACTTGTTTCCACCGGTGGTTCGGGCGCCGGCGCGGTGATGAAGACGATTTTTTCCTCGACGGGCGCAGCTTTTGGGGGTTCAGCGACCGGCGGTGCGGCGAGGCGGGCGACGACGTCAGGCCGGTCCTTTAAGATTTCACCTTCGAGCCATTCGGCGCTGATCTTATCGAGCGAACTCGACGGAACTTTGGCGGCGGCAATGCCCAGCGATTTGGCCTTGGTGAGAATTTCTTTGCTCTCCAGGCCAAATTTCTTCGCAATATCGTAGATACGAACGGGCATAAATTTTTTTCACCGGCACCGACCGAAATGGGCAATTGGCCTGCATGGCTCAAATTGCGCAAACAAAATTTGTTCCGGTCGGCATCACAAATTTCCAATCAACTTTTCACGGGTGGGCGCGTTTTCCGGCCTCGGCCCGCGCGGCTTCCAAAATCGCCGCCGCATTTTCACCGATGGTCGGGATGTCCGCGATGTCACCGGCTTCCGCTGACAACAAATCTTCCAGTCGCGTGATGCCGGCGTGGACGAGTGCGTCGGCCTGTTCGCGGGAAATCCCCGGAATGGTCGCGATCTGCGCGACGGCTTCCGCGACTTTCTCCTCGAATCCCTTCGTGACGACGTGTTCGGCGTCGATATCCACTTCCCAGCCCGTCAATCGCGCCGTCAGCCGCGCGTTCTGTCCGCGCTTGCCGATGGCGAGTGACAACTGGTCTTCCGCCACCAAAATTTTCACGCGTTTGCCCTTTTCCTGCAACTCGATGCTTTTCAATTGCGCCGGTTCCAGCGCTTTTGTGACAAACGCCTTGATGTCCGAGGACCAGGGGATCACGTCCACCTTTTCGTTGTTCAACTCACGGACGATATTTTTCACGCGCTGGCCGCGCATCCCGACGCAGGCGCCGACCGGGTCAACTTTCGGATCGCGCGAATAAACGGCCATTTTCGTGCGGAAACCCGGTTCGCGCGCGATGCCTTTGATCTCGATCGTGCCATCGCTGATCTCTGAAACTTCCACGGAAAACAGCTTGATGATGAAACGCGGATCGGCGCGGGACAAAATGATTTCCGGCCCGTGAGCGCCTTCCTGCACAGCCTTGACGTAACAACGGATGCGTTCCCCGACCTGATATTCTTCCGTCGGCACACGCTCCTTGTTTGGCATCAACGCTTCGTATTTGCCCAAGTCCAGAATCACGTCCGAGCGGTCAAAACGGCGGACCGTGCCACTCACAATGTCGCCGACGCGGTCTTTGAATTCCGTCAACAGCATCGCTTTTTCCGCCTGCCGGACTTTTTGCATCAACGCCTGTTTCGCGTATTGCGCGGCCACGCGGCCAAAACCCGTCGGCGTCACTTCCTTTTCGATTTCATCGCCCACTTTTGCGTCCGCCTTGAGCTTGCGCGCATCAAAAACCGAGATTTGGTCGTGCTGCGAAATGACTTTGTCCGCGACGATCAATTTGGCGAACGCCTTGATGTCGCCGGATTTGGCATCCATGTCCACGCGCAATTCGCGCGCCGGGCCGACCGCTTTCTTGGCGGCTTGCAACAACGCTTCCTGGACGGCAGCCATGAGGGTTTCACGACTGACGCCTTTTTCACGTTCCCAAAATTCCAATCCGGCTATAAAATCAGCATTCATACACGCACTGCGGCACACGCCATCGCTGCATCCGGCGAATAAAAAAGTCGGAAAGACCTTTGTCTCCGACTTTCGCACGCTGGTCAGCCAGCAACAACACCGCTTTAGTTTGTAGAAGCTAGAGATTCCAGCCTGATACGTCAAGTGTAAGTTTGGGAGGGACGGCTGTGTCGGCATCCCCAAATTCCAGAACGCCTACATGATTTTAGGGACGGCGACACGCCGTCCCTCCCCTAGAATGCTTTGCGTGAAACTCACGCCTGTTTGAAATACCAACTGCGGGTTCATTGGGAAATTGCGCTGGCATCGGGCCATGCTTGATGGGATTTCATGAAGCCGCGCTGCTCAAATCAAAAAAACCACGCGCTGACACTGGTTGAAGCGTTGGTGGTCAATGAACGCAGTGAAAACTTATGAAAAATAGCGGCAAGCAATGACGGGCTTGCATTGGATTTACAATGGGTTTTGCTATTTTGCGGGCATCTGATTCGGGTTTGCAGACCGTGTCCATCTATGGTTAAATCCCCTGCGTAAATATGGATTCTAAAAAACTGGCGCAGCTTTGCCGCGAATTTGCGGACAACAAAAAGGCGGAAAACATTGTCGTGCTTGACGTGCGCAAGGTCTCGTCAGTGACGGATTATTTTGTGGTTGCGTCCGGCACGAGCGAACCGCATTTGCGCGCCATCGTTTCGGAGATCACCGACCAGTTGCGCGAAAAACATGACCTGCGCCCGATGCGCGTGGATGGCCACACGGGCGGCGCGTGGGTGGTGCTGGATTTTTTTGACGTGATCATCCACGTCATGCGCGCCGATGTGCGGGAACGTTACGACCTGGAAAGTCTCTGGGGCGATGCGGCGCAGGTGAAATCAAAGGCGAAAAAAAAACCTGCGAAAGCAAAAAGAAAATAACCGCAGAGACGCGGTGAATTTTTATTCCGTGCCGCACAGAATGATCAGCAACAACAGGACACTGGCGGCAACGAACACGTAAGCCAGCCAATAGAGCTTGCGGTTGAAAGCTGGAAGCTCACGCGGGCCAAATGTCCAAAATCGGCGTTGCTGGTAAAGCGGCAGACGAGCGAAGAAAAGCAGAAGGCTTCCCAGAGAGCCTGTCCCTAGCGCGGTATAAAATAGAACAACGGTATCTTCAGTTTTAAGAAAGTTTAAAGCTGCGAGCAAGCAAGCCGCTAAAATTGCGGTTGTGGGAAGAGAAAGAAGCGCAGCCCAATCTGACGGAATATGCCAGTCTGATGTTTTTTTGCTCATAAATTTTCGAGCTTTTACCAATCAAACCATTTGCCCATTCCGGCACTTTGTCAATTTACAAAATATTCGCCGCGAGTTCCGCGAGTTCTGAACGCTCGCCTTTTTGCAGTTCAATGTGCGCGGCGATGGCCTGGTCGCGGAAACGGCTGATGACGTAATTGAATCCGTTCGATGACGAATCAACGTACGGATTGTCAATTTGGTATGGGTCGCCGGTGAAAATGATCTTTGTGCCGTGGCCGACGCGGGTGACGATGGTTTTGGCTTCGAGCGGCGTAAGATTTTGTGATTCATCAATGACCATGAACTGGTTCGCGATGCTGCGTCCACGGATATAGCTCAACGCTTCGACCACGATGCTGCCGGAACGCATCAGATCGGCGGCACGCCGGTGATCGTGGCCCATGTTCAAGTCGCTCAACATTTCGAGTGCGTCGTGGATCGGCTGCATCCAGGGCGCGAGTTTTTCTTCGAGCGAACCCGGCAGAAAGCCAAGTTCCTTGCCCATCGAAATCGTCGGCCGCGCCACGACCAGCCGGCGAAATTCGCGGTCCAGCACGGTTTTTTTCAATCCCGCCGCCATCGCCAGCAACGTTTTTCCGGTGCCAGCCTTGCCCATGAGCGTGACGAGTTTCACGCGGTCATCGAGCAATGCGTCGAGCGCAAAATTTTGTTCGCGGTTGCGCGGCTTGATGCCCCAGACGCCTTCGCGCGAATCAATGATGGGAATCAGTTTCGTTCCCGTCGCGTCCACTTTCGTCAACGCCGTTTTCTTGGGATTGGCTTCGTCAATGAGCGTGCAGTATTCGTTCGGAAAATATTTTTTGCCGCCGTTCAACTCCAGTTCCTCGTCGGCGCGGAACTTCGCCATCTTTTCCGTGCTGATGGGCATCTCCACCATGCCGGTGTAAAGATCGGTGATGAACACGCGATCCGTCTCATAATCTTCCGCCGCGAGGCCGAGCGCGTCGGCCTTGATGCGCAGGTTGATGTCTTTGCTGACGAGAATCGTGCCGTTTTTCGGCTGCGATTTTTGGATGATCGCCGCGAGCGACAAGATGCGATTATCCACCGAATCCCCGTTGAACATGACTTCGCTGCCGCCATTTTTTTGAAAGCCGACCTTTAATTTCCCGCCGTTCGGCAGCGTCACCCCTTCGCTCAAGCTGCCATCGCCGCGAAAGCCGTCGAGCATTCGCGAAACGGTGCGCGCGTTGCGGCCCAGTTCGGTGGATTCGCGCTTGAAACGGTCGATCTCTTCGATGACCTCAATCGGCACGAGGACATGATTGTCCTTAAAATTGAGCAGCGAGTTCGGGTCGTGGAGCAGGACGTTGGTGTCGAGGATGTAGTTTTTCACGATGGGGAACGTAAGCGAAAAAATGCCGGCCGCAGATGCGGCGGCATTTTCAATTGGTTTTCTTGCGGCATTAACTTTTCTAGAATCTGGGTGAATGTTTCGCACCGGCGGCGATGGTGTCAACGAAATTCATGGCGCAATCAAAAACGTTGCGCGATTGAAACAATGGCCGGGTCATTTTCCCGCCAGGCTTTGCCAATGGGATTTTCTTCAGGATGGGTCGGTGCATCCCACTATTCGTTTGCAGGGTCAATAACTTTAACACCGGAAAAACAGCTTTTGTAAAAACCCCGGTCACGCGAAAGTAATTGGTGTGCATGCACCAGTGCGTGCCCGCCGATCAAAAAGTCCGTCATGATCCGGTTTCGGTTGCCGCCGCCCTGCCGGTATTTTTTCCAGGCCCGCCCCGCCGCAAATGCGCCTTCGCGTGAAATGGCGCCGACAGAAATCCCGAGCTCGTCCAAAATGCCGTCCAGATTTTCCGGCGATGGAAACCACGCCGCCAATTCCGCATAAACCGGCTCGGCGACGATCAAACCGCCGAGTTGGGAATGTATTTCAATGGCCAGCCGCGAACGCGTTTCAAAAACCGGGTCGGGCAGGAAAACGTCGAACAGGATGTTGGTGTCAATCGCCGTGGTCATCGTCCGCGCATGGCCTCCACCAGATCGTCAGAGCGCAGGCCGCGCCCTTTGAGCACGCCGACGAATTTTTCAATCGGATGCGGCTTCCTGCCCGCTTTTTTTAAGATGAGCTGCCCGTTTTGTTCGACAAATTCGACTTCGGCCGCCGGCAACAAGCCAAAGCGATTGCGATATTTTTTGGGTATGGTCACTTGTCCGCGTTCGCCAATTTTCATACTTAAAAATATGAATTCATATTTTTAATTGTCAAATATGTATTTTGGCCGCGCTGCGTGAGTAATGGGAAAGGGTTTAAGCTGGCCAGCCGCCAAAGGGTCGGATGATGCGCGCGTATGAAATGTCGCGCGGACGCAGCCTGCGGCTTTGACGGCGGTGCGGACCGCCTGAAGGCGGAACTCCCAACAGGGAGGATTGGTGTGAGGCCGCACTGGCCATCAGAGTCTTACCGGAATCTTTTTCTCCGCCAGGAATTGTTTCACGTCGCCGACGGTGTAGGTGCCGAAATGGAAAATGCTCGCGGCGAGGACGGCGTCGGCTTTGCCGGCGAGCAGCACTTCGGCCATGTGTTCCAGCGTGCCCGCGCCGCCACTGGCCACCACCGGCACGCCCACCGATTCGCTGACGCGCCGGGTGATGACGAGGTCGAACCCGGCTTTCGTGCCGTCGGCGTCGATGGAGTTCAAAACGATTTCGCCCGCCCCGAGCGACACGGCGCGCTTCGCCCATTCGATGGCGTCGAGGCCGGTGTCCTTGCGTCCGCCGTGGGAAAACACGCCCCATTTGTCCGGCGCGATTTTTTTTGCGTCAATCGAAACGACGATGCACTGGCTGCCGAATTTTTCCGCGCCCTGCCGGATGAGTTCAGGATTGGCCAGCGCGCTGGAGTTGATGCTGATCTTGTCCGCACCGGCACGGAGCATGGTGAACATGTCGTCCACGGACTTGATGCCACCGCCGACGGTGAGCGGCATGAAGCATTGGTCGGCGGCGCGTTCGATCACGTCCACCATCGTCGCCCGGCCGTGCGCGCTGGCGGTGATGTCGAAAAAAACCATCTCGTCCGCGCCCTGATCGTTATAGCGCAGCGCGAGTTCCACGGGGTCGCCGACATTGCGGAGTTCACCCGCCTCGGCCTTGCCGAATTGGACGCCGCGGGTGACTTGGCCGTCGTGGACGTCCAGGCAGGGAATGACCCGTTTTGCAATCATGCGGGTATTGAAGCGGCAGTCGGGGCGGATGGCAAATGATTCTGTCGGGCGGAAACCGCCGGGCGATTGTTTAGTTGAAACTTTTTTTGAATCATTGCATCTTGGTAACTGTCTGGTTACTTGACGGGACATGAAGTTTTGAAAAATTGAACATGAAAAAAACACATCCTTTGATTTTGGTTTTGGCTGGTTCGGCGGTTTTGTTGACCGGTTGCGTCAATCCTGATGGCACGCAGAACAACACCGGTTCCGGCGCGTTGATCGGCGGGGCGCTGGGCGCGATCACCGGCGCGGCCATCGGCGGGCCACGCAATGGCGGGGCGGGCGCATTGATCGGTGCGGCGGCGGGGGCCATTGGCGGCGGCTTGATCGGCAATTCGATGGATCAGGAACAGGACGCACGGTTGCGCGCGCAGGCGCCGGCAACTTACGTCAAAGTTGATCAGGGCCAGCCGTTGGCGGTTGCGGATGTGAAAGCGCTGGCCAAAGCGGGCGTCAGCGAGGATGTGATCATCAGCCAGATCCAAAATTCGCATACGGTCTATCATTTGAGTGCGGCGGACATCATTGACCTGCGCAATTCCGGCGTGACGGATAAAGTGGTGAATTACATGATCAACACACCAAGCACGGTAGGTGACGCAGCCCCTGAGCCGCAACCTGCTCCAGTTGTCATTCAACAACCGCCACCGCCCGCGCCGGTTGAAACGGTCGTCGTTGCGCCTGGCCCGGACTACATTTGGGTTGGCGGCGAATGGGCATGGAACGGTGCCGGCTGGTTTTGGGTCGGCGGGCATTGGGGCTATCCGCCGCATCCGCACGCAATCTGGGTTGGTGGCAGTCGTTGGCATGATGGTTACGGCTGGCACTATACGCGTGGCTACTGGCGGTGAGTTGGCTTCGCGTTGTGCGGGAGAAGAAAAATTCACCAAGTAGAGCTGTGCGGGACGGTCCCTATCAGAAGTCTTAAAGTAGATGGCTTTCGCCGTAGCAGCCATCTTTCCAAAAAAGTCCCAAGCCGAAATATTATCGACGACCTGTTCCCATTGCCAGGAGGTTATCAGTTGTGGCGGGGTCGCGGCGGCGATGAGTGCAAGCATTCCTGGCGTCTTCCAATCCATACCTGTCTTGTGAGAATGAAGCAGATATGCATGGCTTGACGGGTCGCCACGATATTGAAGGTGATGCCCGCTGCGCGCGAATAAAAGCGGCCGGAAAACTCTGGTCACTTCATATTCATCATCGTTAGTGTTTTGATTTACACTTATTTAAACGCGGGTACCTGGTCATTATCATCACGCTGATGATCTGGTTGGTTGGGAGGGGTTATGGGGTCAAAATCGGGGGTCCAAAACTTACAGATAACACTTATATTTTCCTCTTTCCTTAATCCTGGACTAATGCTTTAATGATTCCACTATGAGTATTGTGAATCTATCACCAACCCAACTACGTCAAGCGGCCGATCTCAAAGAAAAGATTGCCGGCTTGGAAAAACAACTCGCGGCATTGACTGGCAGCAGCGAAAAATCTGCTCCGGTCGTTAAAGCCGCGAACCTCACCAGGAAAAAAGGCGGAATGAGCGCAGCCGGCAGGGCAAAAATTGCCGCGGCTCAAAAACTGCGCTGGTCAAAAATCAAAACTTCAACCATTAAGACGGCGGCTAAGCCCGTCGCCCCCAAACCGGCTAAGAAGAAGTTTACGATGAGCGCTGCCGCCAAAGCTAAAATTAGCGCTGCGGCTAAGGCACGCTGGGCGAAAGTTAGAGCGGCTAAACCGGCTGCTTCCAAGCCCGCTGCCAAATCCGCCCCGGCCGCCAAGCCCGTCGCCAAGAAGAAGGGGACGATCAGCGCTGAAGGCATTGCCCGGATCAAGGCTGCTCAAAAAGCGCGTTGGGCGAAGATCAAGGCGGCGAAGAAATAATTGAGGAGATTTGCACATGGCAAAGGCCGCTCTTTGAGCGGCCTTTGTTTTTTGCCCCGGTGAATAGCATCTGGAAAACTGTCCGGAAGTTTCTGTGAAGCGCGCGTGGTTTTAGATATCAGAGTCAACGCGCGCCCTCCAACATCCTATCTATCCCGATGGATCGTTTTGCAAAAGGGATTGCTGCGGATGTGGTCGGCGTGCTGTTTGTCACGACGGCAGTCATTGGTTACAGCGCTTTTTCCCCATTGGGGTTTTCGAGGAAAAACGCCAAAGGAAGGATGGGGCGAATGAACGAGCGCCGCCGCATTTTCTGGTTTGCCGCACTCTATGTGGCCGGGCTCTTGGCTTTCCTGCTGGTCACGATGGTTATCAAGGCTTCGCTCAAACTACTGCGATGAAGACAACCCAACCTATTGGGATAAAATGATCGCTGTGACTGTTGGGCGGTCTGTCTGTGCTGCTTGGTTTCCATGCCAATATTGACGGTTTTTTGCTTGTCGTATTCATTCTTCCAGCCACTCTTATTGTGCATGCTTTTTGGAAAAAGCCGTCGGAAAAACGCGTGCATGAACTCGTGGAGTTTTTGAACAATCGGGGCGCTTTTTATCGTGGTATCCGGGTCAGGAGGAATGAGCCTGGATGCCTGGTTGCAGTAAACGAAATGAAACAAGTGCATTTATATTCAATTCGCCTGGCCAATGTTATGACCACTCCTGGACAAGCCCTCACCCCGCTCCGCCCGGCCAGCTTTGCGGCGCCACGAGGACTCTCTTTATTTTGCGGATCCCCACCCGTTGGCAATCGCAAATAGATATGGCTAAAAAGCAAGGCATGTCGGACCTGGTTGTTACCCATATTTTTTTGGCGACGTTTCTAGCCTTTTCCATCTGCCTTGGCACCGTCGGAGAAGAGGTGGTGCCACCGTCGCCGGAAAAGCCGTGGTCGCCGCCGGGCTTGAGCGATTACGAACAGCAACTGGCGCACGGGGCCTTCAGCAATGAACAATCCGCGGCGGAGGCACAGATTGACCCTGAAAAAATTTACAGCTTGCCGGAGTTGATTGACATTGCCGAACGCAGTCATCCGGAAACGCGGGTGGCGTGGGAAAATGCACGTCAGGCCGCCGGGGCAGTGGGTTTGGCCAGGAGCGCCTATTATCCATATCTCGCGGCTTCGGCAGCGGCGGGTTTCCAGCATGGTCCGGGTTCGCTGTTGACCGAGGTTGTGTCCGGTAACGAGACGACGGAAAACGCCATGATCAACGTGGAATGGCTGCTTTTTGATTTCGGTGAGCGCAAGGCGGCAACGCTGGAGGCCAGGGAAAAATTGATGATGGCCAATGTCAGTTTTAATGCCACGCATCAGCAAATCGTTTTCAGGGTGATCCAGCAATTCTATAACTACAATGTTGCGCAGCAAAAAGTCGCGGAGGCGGAAAGTTCCCTGCACGCGGCGGACACCGTCGGGCAGGCGGCCCAGTCGCGGTTCGACAACGGGCTGGCCACCAAGACCGATTTGTTGCAGGCGCAGCAGCAAACGGCGCAGGCGGCTTACGAACTTGATTCCGCGCGCGGTGATTTGAGCGATGCCCAGGTCGCGCTGGTGGAAAGCCTGGGCATTTTCCCGACCACCCGGTTGCAGGTGGCGGGCATAGCGGAGAAACCCATTGAGGAGGGTAACACCGATTCGCTGGACGATTTGATTGAACGCGCCCTGTCGCAGCGTCCGGACCTGGTGGCCGTGCTGGTCAAGGTGCGCGCCTGTCAGGCGGAAGTCCGGAAAGCGCACGCAGATTTTTACCCCAAAATCTCGCTGGCGGGCGGCGCCGGCTGGTCAAAACTGGACCTCAACGCCTATGACAGCTCTTATGTTGGCAACAGCAAACCCACTTATGGCATCGGGGTGGCGATTGAGTTGCCGATCTTCGACGGTTTTCTGCGCATCAATAAATTGCGGATTGCGCGATCGGAATTGCGGGCGGCGGAAAGCGAGCTGACCGACTCGCGGGATACGGTCGTGCGGGAGGTTTGGAAAGCAGACACCGACTTCAAAACCGCGCTGCAAAAGCAGGAATCAGCGGCCACATTTTTCTCCGCCGCCCAGAGCGCCTTCGATGCGGCGCTGGAATCCTACCGGCAAGGGCTTGGCACCTATGTGGATGTGGCCAACGCCCAGCACAATCTGGATGCCGCGCGCAGCATCGTGGTGGATACGCGTGCCGCGATTTACACCACTTCCGCCGCGCTCGCCTTGAGTGTGGGGGATCTGGCCAGGCCGGCTCCGTCACCCACGTTTGTTCACCAACAACCATGAACTTGCTGCGAACCGCTTTTATTCTTCCCCTGACTGGCCTGATGCTGGCCGGTTGCCAGGCCGGCGCGCATTCGCCGACGGTGGACGTGCTGGGATCCTATTTTCCCGCGTGGGTCGTGTGTATTGTGATCGGGCTGGCGCTGACCTTGGTCACCCGGCAGATTTTCATCGGGCTCAAAGTGGATGCCCATTTGCGGCCGGCGCCACTAATCTACTTATGCCTGATGATTTTTTACACGTTGAGCTTCTGGCTGTTGTTTTTCCAAAACTGAAATCATTATGGACGAAACCCCACCTACTCCGCCGACACCGCCCAGGCCGCACTTGAACGCCGATGAATGGGGCAAAATCGCGGGACGAATCATCAGCATCACCCTGATCTTTGCGGTCGTCGTGGTGATCCTGTGTGTTTGGAGTATTGTCGAACGCCACCCGCGCACGGACGATGCGATCGCGGAAGCAAATGTCATCGGCGTGGCGCCGCGCGTGCACGGACAAATCATCAGATTGAACGTGCAGGACAACCAGGACGTGAAGGCGGGCGATGTCCTGTTTGAGATTGATCCCGCCGATTACCAGCTGGCTTTGGACAATGCGAAAGCCGCGCTGGACATGCTCGACCAGCAGATTGAAGTCGCGCGGGCAGAGGACGACGAACTAAAATTTCAGGTCAAGGCCGCCGCCGCCGCCGTGGAACAAACCAAGGCCGAACTAAAACAGGCCAACGACAATCTGCAACGGCTGCTGCCGCTCCTGCCGAAAGGATTTGCCACCGCTGACGATGTGGACAAGGCGCAGACCGCCATGGCAGTGGCCACGGCAGCGCTCGCGGCCGGGGAGCAGCACTTCAATCAGGCCAAAGCCAGCTTGAGCAGTCTGGCCACCTTGCAGGCCCAACGCCCGGGCTCGGTCGCCGCCGTGGATCTGGCCGCGTTACAGTTGTCCTATTGCAAATATATCGCTCCGTTCCCGGGCAAGGTCGTCAACCTCAATATCTCTGCGGGCGAATATGCCAGCGCGGGCGTGCCGATCTTCGCCCTGCTGGACACGCGCAAATGGTATGTCGTGGCCAATTTTCGCGAGGGTGAACTGCGTCACTTCACGAACGGTTCGCCGGTGGATGTCTATCTGCTTTCGGCGCCGGGCCATCATTTCACGGGCAAAGTCCAGGGCATCGGCTGGGCGGTGGCCTCGAAGGATGAAATCGATGTTTCGCACGTGGTGCCGGATGTGCCGCGCGAACTGAACTGGGTTCACATCGCCCAACGATTCCCGGTGCGCATTGAAATCGAGAACCCCGATCCGGATTTGTTTCGCATGGGGGCATCGGCCGTTGCCATCATCAAGTAAGTGAATGTGGTTGCCAATATTTCCCGCCTTCCAAGCTACCGGCCGGGCTGGCTGAACTGGCTGCGTCATGAAATGGCGCCGTTTCCAGGCCGCGAAGCGATGACCATCCGCCTGGTGGTATCCGTTCTGCTGGTCATCATTGTTGCGATGGCGTTGCGAGTGCCGCAAACGTTTATTTCCGCGTTTTTCGTTTTTTTGGTCACCAAAGAAAACCGGGCGCTCACCATGGCAACGGGCACAATCATGATCCTGGGAGGTACGATCGCGACGGCCGCGAGTCTGTTTCTTTTCTATTACACCTTTGATTACCCAGAACTGCGTGTTCCCGCCATGGCGGTTATTATTTTCACGGGCATGTTTTTGTCCCGCGTTCTGGTGCTCGGTCCGCTGGGTTTTGTCTTCGGCTTTTTTGCCGCCTTGAGCCAGGTCATGTCGGAGCGCGCACTCAATACGGACGCACTCGTGCGGAGCCAGCTTTGGCTGTGGATGGCGCTCGTCTATCCCATCGTGATCACCATGGCCGTCAACCAATTGATGCTGCCGGCTGATCCATGGGCCGTGCTGGTGCGGACCTTGACCCAACGTCTCAACACCGCGACCAAAGCGCTGAAACGTGTCGTCAAAGAAGGGTCAGCCGGCGGCCAGACCGACCCGGCCTTGTTGGAACTGGCGACGCGTGGAAGTTCCCCTTTACTCGGGTTGTTAAATTCCGCGGAAGCGAAAGACTTCCGGCTAAAACGCCGCCATACTTCGCTGGTCGCCGTCATTGCGGCCAGCGAGCATGTGCTTTACGCCACCGCCGCCCTGGAGTTTAGACAGTCCCAGCCACTTGCGGCGGATGATCTGGCTTGTGCGGAATCATTATTGGTGGAGATCGTCGGACTCAGCGCCATATTGCCTGAACCCGATCCGGTCCTGCTTCCCAGAAAATCCGCCGTGCCCAAGGCAACGCTCCCGCAGTTGCGAGAACTTCAATTTGCCGTCGAATCCTTCCGCGATGGCCTGATCCGATATGTGACCGAAGATGCGACGCCGGTCGTTAATAAGGAAAGAAAACGATTTTTCGTGGCGGATGCCTTTACGAATTCTTCCCACCAGAAATTTGCGCTGAAAGTCACCGCTTCGGCCATGATTTGCTATGTGATTTATTCCGGCCTTAACTGGCCCGGGCT
>Ga0206798_1009_pt1 | contig 46072 bp, 47 predicted proteins | sample Alteio_BWOrgCont_66_FD_152893 | JGI IMG/M metagenome (GOLD analysis project Ga0206798, IMG submission 152893) | Enriched cells from forest soil in Barre Woods Harvard Forest LTER site, Petersham, Massachusetts, United States -... | ecosystem: Environmental > Terrestrial > Soil > Temperate forest >...
ACCGTCAAAGGCTGTCAACATCAGGATGCGGGCCGTGTCATGTTGGTTCCGAATTTCCTTCGCGGCTTGAACTCCGCTTTTGAGTGGCATCCGCGAATCCAGCAGAACAAGATCCGGCCGGTGTTTGTTGAACAGTTCGATGGCCAGCGTTCCATTGGCGGCTTCGCCCACAACTTCCATGTCGGGCTCGTTATTGATGATCGCGATCACGCCCATGCGGACGACATAGTGGTCGTCGGCGACGAGGATTCGGATTTTAGACTCTTTCTTCATGTTCTTCGACCGCCGGTTGCAAAGGTTGATGGCCGTTTGACGGGGGAATGGGAATTTCCACCTGAATCGAGGTGCCGCCGCCCGGCGAACTGGTGATCGTCACCTGGCCGCCCAGCCGTTCGGTTCTTTCCCGGATGCCCAACAATCCAAAATGCCCGTCTTTTGGGCCGACACAGGCTTCCGGATTAAAACCTTTGCCATCGTCCCTGATTTGCAAGACAACTCTCTGCGGGCTGAAGTGCAATTCCACCTTCACCAGCGTCGCGCCGGAATGTTTGACGACATTGGTGGTGGCTTCCTGGCCGATGCGCAAGAGATTTTCCTCGATGATTTCGGACAGGGGATTGGTTTCGCCAACCGTTTCAAATTCGATGTGTATGCCGGTGTCGCCGGTGATCTGCCGGCCACTGGTGAGCAGCGCATTGGTCAGGTTGAACTGTTCCTCGGCCCGGCTGCGCAAACCCCAGACCGAACGGCGCAAATCCACCTGGCTTTGCCGCATCAACCCCCGCGCCAATTTAAGGTGGTGGGACGCATTGCCGGGATTTTTTTCAAACTGATTGGCCACCACATCCAGTTGCAAGGCGATGCCGGTCATGGTCTGTTCCAAAGTGTCGTGCAATTCCTGGGCGAGCCGTGTTCGTTCCGTCAGGCCGGCGCGGAATTGAAGCTCGGATTCTTTGCGGGCGGTCATTTCGACTTTCAATTGCGTCGTCCGTTCCTTGACCCGTTCTTCAAGCTGGTCGTGCGCCTTTTGCAACTCCGTCTGGGCCTCCTCTTTTTCACACACCAATGATTTCAACATGGAATTTTTCTTCGCGACCATGACGGTCCAGCCGATCGCCACCAGCAGGACCACAAAGACCGCCGCCAGACTCGCCAGCAGATGTTGCGGGGTCAGCCAGCTTGGTTCTTCGATGACGTGGACATCATGGGAAGTGGGCAGCAGCAGGCGGAACGATTTTATTTTCCCGTCGTCGCCGCTTTCCAGGAGGCAGATGCCGCTGGCCTCAACCAGGCTCCCAATGGGTATCGCGGTCAAAAAGCTGTTCTGCTCGGACGTGTCTTTCTCGGCGACAAAAATAAAATTAGTGGCCTGGAGTACCAGTGTGGTTTGGATGCCTGACCCGTCGTCGCTTTGTCCGATGCCTCTGACCAGGCGGTCAATGAGTCGGCCGCGGAGGGTGATAAAATCCGCGTGATGCTTCCCTTTCTGGATATTAGCCACGGTCGTTGTTTTCGGCTCTAAATTGGTTCGCGGCTCGGTCGTTTTGCGGAAAACTGCATCTTCCAAAACTGGCAGAAAGTTTTCGACCGCCGGAAAACCCACGGCTTCAATTACTTCACCTGGAACAACGGGTATGGTCAGCTGGCTTTTTACCTCCAGGCCGCCGGTGTCATCCTTAAGGAACAAGTCCTGTCCTTTTCTTTGATAAGTGACGACCCCTTTGACATGAACCTGATCGCCGGGTAACCAATCTTTGCGGTATTGAGCGATGCCATCAAGGGACGTCAAAGGTTCTTTGAAAGGATCCGCCGGCGCCGGCGCCTTGATGATAAAATCGGTCAGTTGCGGGACAAACATGGTGACCGTCACAATATGTCTTAAGGGAGCATTGAAGGCGGCGGCGGCAGTGCCTCTTACCAGGACTTTTGCGCCCACCAGTGACTGCGGGTCAATCTTCGGCGGAATCGGGAAAAAGGCGCGCAAACGATATCCGCCGGACACCAGTTCAATGCCGATCTGGTCGTCAATCACTTGCGCGGTCCGCACGATGCCCGAAATTTCAACGCGTTGACTGTCTTCGGTTCCAGACATCAATCGCTCGATGGAAACCGGCTTGGCCTTCGGTAATGGTGCTGTCCCTATTTTTTCCCAGTGCGGTTTTGAGATCACCGGCGCATATCCGCCCGGCTGGCTTACGCCGGTTACTTTCACCAGATCGCCAAGCAAAGGCGGCGGATGATTGCCATTATTCACAAAAATGCCGCCGCTGGCATCCTGCACAAAAAATTTTCCATTCCAATTCGTCTCCACGGCGGTGACGATTCCATTCACGGAAATGGGGAGGTTGTTCGCCGCCGCTTTGGCTGAAAGCGCCAGGACATCGGCGGCATTGGTCAATGTGCCATCCGCCGGTGCTGCCATCAGCCAGGGCTTATGAACCTGCCAGATAAAAAGAGCAAACAACCACAAAGTGGAATGCTTTTTTCTTTGCCCGATCATTTTGTGGGTCATGGCGCAGCGTTATTGGTGACGATTAAAATTTAACTGACTTCACCGGCATAACCCACCCCTCTAAAGAGGGGTGGGCGAAAAATGGTTAAAGGTGTAGAGTCTCTACACATCAGCCCATTTCCTATGAACGAACAATACGATCATATCAATCTTTTTCCAACCGAAACAGGTTTTTTTGATTTGGCAATTCGGCCTTGTGGCTCTTGGGAAACCGGGTTTGCCGGGGCAGGTTTGCCCTCCGCCAAAATTTAGTGATAGAGCAAAACCTTTTACTTTCTTTGATCGAAACCCAATTGAAACCCGAACATATGAGATTAGCAACCGTTTCCAGTCTCGCTGCGTTAAACTCCATGAAATCTATGAAAACAACCGGTCAATCACCCAACCCCATCGCCATGAACATCATTCGCAACAGGTCATATTTACGGATCACGGCAGTTTTGGCTTTTGCCGCCGTCTGGCTGTCAATCCAGTCAAGCCATGCCGCAACCGTATGGACTAATAGCATTGGTGGCGACTGGTCCATCTCCGGCAATTGGTTCCCCGCCGGCGCACCTGGAACCACTTCCGATGTGCAGTTTGGAGACGTCGGCTCAGGCTCGCCGAACACGAATGACATATCTTCGGAAACAATTGATTCGTTGACTTATAATCAGGACAATGGGTTGCAACAAACAACGGTCATCCCGCCCGGACAAACTCTGACGATTGCCAGCAGCGTCGCTGCCGGAAATGCTGAGCTTTATGTTGGCAGCACGACCGCTGCGACCACCTCAGGCACGTTGGTGGACGCTGCGATTCAAGGCGCTACCAGCGGGATTACTTTGACCGGCTCCGGCGACATTTGGGTGTCTCAAGGCAACACCACCGCCGGCGCACATAATGCCAAACTGGATTTGTCCGGACTGGGTACGTTAACCGCCAACATCGGACGTCTCTTGGTGGGAACTCCGGTAAACGGGATCAACCGGGTGTCAGGCACATTGCTTCTGGCCCAAACAAATAATCTCACTTTTACCGGAGCTTCACCGCAAGTCGAGGTTGGGGAAGCCGTCTCGAACGGCAATAGCGGACAACCTAATATGGTGTTTAGTTTTGGTCAGACCAACACGCTTTTCGCGGATACCATGCGGTTGGGCGGAGACAAGTGCGAAGTGACCATGAATTTTGCCGCCGCGCAAAATGCCGCTCCGTCGCTCTTAATCCGGAATAATGACGGAGTCAGCCCCTGCACCGTGATTGACTTTGGTTACGCCGCCGGCGATGGCGGCACTGGCACGACCGAGAGCATGGCGGCGGATTTCTCCATCGGCACAATTGATTTATTGGCGAACACGGTTCACATCCCGCAAGGCCAACCCGGTTCGGGCACCGGCGGCGCGAGTGGAACCGTCACGCTTGGAGCTGGTAAATTCACGGTTGCCGACTTGGAAATCGGCTATGGGAACGCGACAGCCGCAAACTCTGGCGGTTGCACGGGAACGCTTATTGTCAATAACAACGGGCTTTTCAGCACGGGCGCGGTAGTCACATGCAGCACCGTTTTGGACTTGGCGCATACCAACACCGCCAGCACCAGTATCGCCCCGGTCACCGCCACGCTTACCATCGGCAGCGATAACAGTGCTGGCACGGTCATCGCCAACACGATCACTTCCGGCGGCGGCAACAGCACCATCAATCTTAACGCGGGCACGCTGATTGTTTCCAACACCATCGGCACGCTCGCTCTCCCGATCCGTAATTTCAGCATAGACGCCTCGGGTGCTCCGACGCCCCCGACGTTGAGTGTTCCGCTGTCATTTTCAGGCGCTGCAGTGACGGTGAGCAATCTGACCACTGGCGGGTCAGGAAACCTGATCAACATCACTGCGTTGCCGGGCATTGCCACGTATCCGGTTACTTTCACGATCATTCAATATCAGGGCACAGAAAACGGGAGCGGTTCCGGAACTTTCACGCTTGGTTCGCTGCCGGCCGGCAGTCCGAGTTATGCTGGTACGATTCTGGATACCGGCAACGGCACGGTTCAATTGAAATTGACCACCGGTCCGACCGCTGTTTTGGCGACGACTTGGACTGGCGCAACGGATAACAACTGGGATTATACCACGGAGAATTGGTTGTATCAGTCGGTGGCGGCGGCTTTTGTTAACGGCCGGGCCACGCTCTTCAATGATACCACCACGCAGACCAACATTTTGCTCGACGCCTCGCCGCTGTCACCCAGCAGCATCACGGTCAGCAACAATGTCAAGCAATACACCTTTGCCGGCAGCGGTTATCTTAACGCCGGCACGCTGACCAAGAGCGGCACGGCGAGTCTGACGCTGGACAATACCGGCGGCAATAATGACATCTCCACAGTGGTTATCAACGGCGGCACATTGCAGCTTGGGGTGGGCGACGCCGGCAATGGCGGCCTGGCTGGTGTTATCATCACCAATAACGGCGCACTGATCGTTGATCGCACCGACAACGTGACCTTGAGTGCTGCCATTTCCGGCAGCGGCACAGTGTCGCAGATTGGCGGCGGCAAGCTGACTCTTTCCGGCGCGAACGCCTATAATGGAGCAACTGTGGTTACTAATGGCACACTGGAGATTGACCAGACATCGTCGGGCACAGGCCCGGTGACTGCTTCCGCCGGAACAGTTCTATCCGGCCTCGGGGTGGTGAACGGTCCGGTCACGGTGGGTGGAGAATTGAGTCCCGGATCCTCAACGCTCCCGGGTAATTTCCAGGCGGGAGACGGATTGACCTTGTCTACCGGCAGCACGCTCAACTTTGGTTTGAGCGCCACGGATACGTCGACCAGTGACAACGCCAATGATTCAGTTGTCGTGACCGGCAATCTTGCGGTGAACAATACCGCCATCAACGTCAACTTTGAGGGCACCCCCCAGGCAAGCACCTACACTCTCTTCACCTACAGCGGCACTTTGTCTGGCAGCTTCAATCCCGTGATCACCGGGACGCATTTCCCGGTGGCGTTGGATACTAATTCCACTCCCGGCTCCGTATTATTGGACATCACCGGCAACTCGGGTTATGCCCTTGACTGGAGTTCCACTTCCAGCACCGCATGGGATACTGTGAGCACCAACTGGAATAATCTGGCCAACAGCACACCCAGCACGTTCCTGGCCGGGGACAGTGTGCAGTTTGACGATACGCCCGGCGTATCGACCTTGGTCGAGATCGCTGCCGGTGTCACCGTATATCCGTCGGGCATATTAGACAATGCAACCAACAACTATTTCACCATCGGTGGCGCCGGCAGTATCGGCGGTACCGGCGGCATTGTGATGTCCGGACCTTCCACCCTGGCCATCAACACCGCGAATACATTCAGCGGACCAGTTGACATACAGGCCGGCACATTGCAAACGCAAAATGGTGCGGCTTTGGGGTCGGCCAGTCCGACCATCGAAAACGGCGCCACGCTGGACATGGACGGACAAAACCTTGGCAGCGCGACTATCACCGCTTCCGGTTCCGGGGTGGGTGGTGAGGGCGCCATCATCAACAGTGGTGGGACTCAAATCCAATCGTTTAGGAATCTGGTTTTGGCGGGCGATACCACCATTGGCGGTTCGGGGAATTGGGAAATGAATAACAGCGGTGGCACGGCCAGTTTGAGCACCGGCAACAATCCTTATAACCTCACCAAGGTTGGCGGAAACACGATCGACTTGCAAAATCTGGCAACCTTTGATACGTCCCTGGCTAACATTGACATTCAAGGGGGTACGCTGCTGTTTAACGGCATCACTGCGGGCATGGGTGATCCTACTTACACCCTTACCGTCGAACTCGGGGCGCAGCTCGCGTTTGGTTCCGACCAGATCGTCTATGATAAAATAATCGTCATTAATGGCGATGGCACAACCCAGAACATCAACAATGAGGGCGGCGCCAACGACGTATTGGCCGGTCCGATCACTTTGAACGGCAATTGCGTCTTCAACATAGGCGGCACACAGTTGATAGTCTCCAACATCGTCAGCGGTGCCGGCGGCATCATCAAGTCTGGCGCTTCCGCGTTGATTCTTGACGGAACCACCGGTCCCAACACTTACACCGGCAGTACGCTGGTAAATTCCGGGATACTACAGTTGGTCAATGGCGCCACCATTTCCACCAGTCCCAGTATAACGCTTGCCGCTGGAACCACGTTGGAAGTGTCGGGGGCCCCGTTGGATTTGGTCAGTGGCCAGTCTCTTAATGGTGACGGCACGGTGGTCAGCAGCTCGCTGGTGGCGGGCTCCGGTTCCACGGTCTCGCCCGGTGTGGGTGGCGCGACGGGCGTGTTGACGGTGAACAGTGCGACCACCTTGTCGGCCGGCAGCACCAGCCTTATGTATCTGGATCCGAACAACAGCACCAACAGCGTGCTCAGCAGTTCTTCCAGCATCACTTACGGCGGGACATTGAGCCTGACGAATCTTAGCAGCCCGGTGAGCGGCAACAGTTTCAAACTGTTCAGCGCCTCGAGCTATTCGGGTTCATTTGCAAGTATCATTCCGGCGACGCCGGGTCCGGGGCTGACTTGGGTCACGTCCGCGTTGGGAACGTCGGGAACACTGAGCGTGGCCAGCGCCGCACAGCCGCGCATCAGCAGCATCGTGCATCAGGGTGCGTCCCTCGTGATCAGCGGTACGAACGGGATCGCGAGCGGCAGCTACTATGTCTTGGGCAGTACGAACCTGACTTTGCCACTGGCGAACTGGACGAGCATTGCCACCAATTCATTCACGGCGGGCGGGGCCTTCAGCTTTACCAACAGCTTGAACCCGTCCGTGCCGCGGTATTTTTACCTGATTGAATTGCCGTAAGATAGTCACCGCTTCCGCCCGGCTTTAAGACGAACGATTGTAAAGTTCGCGCAAAGCCGGGCGGCGCGGGTTGCGGTTGGGCGGTTGAATGTCTGCCAGGGGGAAACAGTTTTGAGTGTTGAAAAAGTGAAAATGGAACGAATAAAACCGATGAATGTATTTGGAAAACGGATCGGGAAATGTTCAGCGGGATTTACGTTGATTGAGTTGCTGGTAGTCATCGCGATCATCGCGATTCTGGCCGCGATGTTATTGCCCGCCTTGACCAAGGCCAAGCAAAAGGCGCAGGGCATCCAGTGCATGAGCAATGAGAAACAATTATCGCTCGGCTGGTTGATGTATTCAAATGATAACCAGGGCCATCTTGCGCAGAATGGCGATGAAAACGATCAGCCATCCAGCATCACCGATACGAGTGCGAAAGATGCCCAATGGTGTCCAGGGGAGCAATATGAGATAACCGCAGCCAATGGGGCACAGTTAAGTCCGGTGAATACTGCTCCAGCAAGCAATGTGGGTTATCAGTGGATAAAGTTGGGCGTAATTTATCCCTATGTTAACAATGTTTCGGTCTATCACTGCCCGGCGGACAATGCCGTTGCACAACCGAATTATCCTCATGTTCGCAGCATGTCAATGAACGCGTGGATCAATCCGATCGCACTCTGGCAGGGTGACTCACTTGATACGGATCTTATCATCTATCGCAAGGAATCAGATATGGTTCGGCCCGGTCCTGTCAACTTGTGGGTTTTTATCGATGAAAATCCTTACAGTATCAATGACGGTTCTTTTATCTCTGATCCAAACTTGAGTTCCTGGGTTGATTATCCCGCTACTTATCATAATAAGGCTGGCGGAATGGCTTTTGCAGACGGGCATGCGCAAATACACCAGTGGCGGGACCCGAATGTCGTGAATTTTGGCCCATCGGGTTCGAGTGGTGGGCAGAATTCAAGTACCGCTGAATCAACTAAATCCCTCGATTTGATCTTCCTGCAAAGCGCCAGCAGTGTGATCAGATAACCGTCTGTTTGAAACTGTCTTTTCCAAGTGCAAACCGCCGGTAACGAGCGACTCATTGAGCTAAAGAATTGCCGGCAAGGTTCGCTTAAAGCCTTTGTAAAAGTGCTGTAGCGGCGGTCTGTGACCGCCGTTGGACGAGAAAATCACGGCGGTCACAGACCGCCGCTACAAATAAAGACGGTTTTGCAGGGGTTTCGATTTATTTGAACGGAGTGATACCTCCAATTGGCGGTCAATTTACCAACCACACATTATGAAAACATTTGCCGGGATTTATAGAACAGCTGTGCTGAAGATGGCGCTGGGCTGCATGTCATGCGTTTGCATTTTTAGTATGGCAGCCGAAAGTCACGCCGCTAAATTCAAAGTGATCGCCTTTTATACCGGCCAGCAGGATCTGGCACATATCAGTTTTGTGCACGAGGCCAATCGCTGGTTTCCTAAAATGGCTGAAAAATATGATTTCACCTATGAAGCCACCACTAATTGGAGCGATCTGAATGCGGAATTCCTTGCTCACTATCAGGTGGTGCTTTTTTTGGATACCCGGCCGGAAGACCCGGCCCAGCGGCTGGCGTTCCAAAAGTATATGGAGAACGGCGGCGCGTGGATGGGATTCCACTTTGCCGGCTTTGCCTTGACGCCCTCGGCCTATCCCCAGAATTGGGACTGGTATCATAATCAGTTTTTGGGATCGGGCGAATATGTCAGCAATACCTGGCGGCCAACCTCGGCCATTTTACGGGTCGAAGATAAAAACCATCCGGCCACCCGGAATTTACCGGCAACTTTTAAGTCGGCGCCCAACGAATGGTATCGGTGGTCAAACGATTTGCGGACTAATGCCGATATAAAGATACTTTTGTCGATTGATCCGGCCAGTTTTCCGCTGGGAACGGGGCCAAAACTTTCTGAGATCTGGCACAGTGGTTATTATCCGGTGGTCTGGACGAATAAAAAATATAAGATGATGTATGTCAACATGGGCCATAATGACATGGACTATGAGCATAAATATGACAACACCAACCGCACCTTGTCATACACCTTCTCAAGTGAGATTCAAGACCGGATGATCATTGATGGCCTGCTCTGGCTGGGCGATGGCAAAAAACCATGACGGGCCGTGTTCGGGTCGTGTTTGAGAGTCAGCCAGTCTTTCGTGACAGTCAAAGGAACGCGCGACCGAACGATCCTTGATTCGGTTGTTGGTTTAAGGTTGGAAACCATTGAAAACAAAGGATGGTGCGCGCTGCAGGTTTCGAACCTGCGACCCCTACCGTGTGAAGGTAATGCTCTACCACTGAGCTAAGCGCGCTTTACCGAGTTTGCAGACTAAAAAAATTTCGCCGGCGCAGCAAGATTTTTTGGTGATAAAATCAAGGAGCGCGGCCAGGGCCGGCCGTATCCGCATGGGCGGTTTGTCGGCGGGCATATTTTAGCATTGGTTCGCGGCCGGATTATGCAATTCTTTCAAGCAAGTTGCATGAGCATCCTCGAAGTCAAAAATCTGAAAGTGCATTTTCCGGTGAAGCCCGGGCTTTTCAGCCGCGAACGTGAATTCGTGAAGGCGGTGGACGGCGTGAGTTTCAACATCGTGCCGGGTGAAACGCTCGGTTTGGTCGGCGAGAGCGGTTGCGGCAAGTCCACGCTGGGTCGCGCGATCATGCGGCTGGTCGATCCGACGGCCGGCGAAATTTTTCTGGGCGGCGAAGACATCACGCGGATGAACGGCTCGGCCTTGCGCTCGCGCCGGCGCAAATTTCAGATGATTTTCCAGGATCCGTTCGGTTCGCTTAATCCGCGCATGACGGTCGAGCAGATCATCGGTGAAGCGCTGGACATCCATCAACTGACCGACAGCAAATCGGCGCGACAAAAAAGAATTTCAGAATTGCTCAAGGATGTCGGTCTCGACCCGGTCTATGCGCAGCGTTATCCGCACGAATTTTCCGGCGGGCAACGTCAGCGCATCGGTATCGCGCGCGCGCTGGCGGTGGAACCGGAACTGATCATTTGCGATGAGCCGGTGAGCGCGCTGGATGTTTCGGTGCAGGCGCAGATCATCAACCTGCTCGGTGATCTGCAGCAACAGCGGGGCATCGCGTATCTTTTTATCGCGCACGATCTGGCGGTGGTCGAACACATCAGCCGGCGCGTGATGGTGATGTACCTCGGGAAAATCGTGGAAACGGCGGACGCCAAAGCCATCATCCGCGATCCGCAGCATCCTTACACGCAGGCGCTGATCTCCGCCGTGCCGGAGGTGGCTCCCGATTCAAAACGGCAGCGGATTGTCTTGCCGGGTGATGTGCCTTCGCCGATCCATCCGCCGGGCGGCTGCCCGTTTCATCCGCGCTGTCCGATGGCGGAGGCAGAATGCAAAACGGAAATCCCGGCTTTCCGCGACATGGGAGACAGCCATTTCGCCGCGTGCCATTTTGCCGGGAAAAAAATCGCGGCGACCGTTTGATTTTGACCGGCGGAAGCTTGTCCCGCCAAAACGACGTCAAGGATTGGCGGCGGTTGTGTTTTGCGTCGGTTCGCCGCCAAGTTGGAAATCATGCTGGCCTTTGACTCTGCCGGCGGTCACCAGGATGCGATACATCACATTGGTTTCGAGCAGGCCGGCTTTTGTTCCAGGAACGGCGGGTTTCATGCCGCGGATCCTGATGCCATAGGCAAAATCCATGACCGGCACGGAATTTGAATCTGAAATGAGGTGCCAGACCGGCTGGACTTTGGGATTGGCCTGAAATCCGGCGAGCGGGACGACTTTGATTTCAGTCAGTTTGAGTTGTTGACCGAGGCCGAATAACAGAACCGGTTCCATGTTGGCGGACTGACGGCGAAAGTGCATTTCGCGGACGGTGTGAAAAACCCGGACGGTCTTGGGCTTGAACCAGTCGGTGAAGTAAATCACATAGACCGTCATCAGGACGGCCAGCAAAATAACGGACAACCAGTTCTTTTTTGTCATAAATTGTTGTAACGTGCGACCCGTGGTGGGCGTCGAATTGCTTGTCCAGACGCGGCAGGGGGACCAATGGTTAAAAAAATAGACCAACACAGCTTTTCCGGCAAACGTGAACGTAAAAAAAACGTTCGCGCGACAGGGGCGTTTACCTTGATTGAACTGCTCGTGGTCATTGCCATCATCGCCATTCTGGCGGCAATGCTGTTGCCGGCGTTGAGCCGCGCGAAAGAAGCAGGCAAACGCATCGCCTGCCTGAACAATGTCGTGCAATTGAGCCTCGCTGCGCACATGTATGTGGATGACAGCCAGGGTTATTATCCGCCGCGTTCCTCGACCAACCGCTGGCCGGATGTGCTCTACGCCTATTATGGCCAGAACATCAAACTGCTCCTGTGCCCGAGCGAAACGACCAATACGCCCGATACCAGCAGCGACTCGACCGTGGCCGACTCCGCTCCACGCAGTTATTTCATAAACGGCTGGAATGACTATTTTGCAAATTCGACGACTGACCCGCTGGGCATGAATGTTGGCGACAGCATGAAGGAAAATGCCATCATCTATCAAAGTGACACGGCGGTGTTCGGCGAAAAAACGGCGGGGCATGGCGATTTTTATATGGATCTCAACGAAGGCGCCGCCGGTAATGACTTTGAGGGCATTTTGGATCAAAGCAGCCATGACGCAAGTGCGCTGGATCGCATTTCCGGCGAAGGTTCGGGCGGTTCCAATTACGCCATGGCCGATGGCAGCGCCCGCTACATCAAATTTCCCCAAGTGCTTGAACCGCTTAATTTGTGGGCCATTAGTGATGCCAATCGTTTGCTCTACCAGGCTAATTATTAAAATTTTCGCGTGGAAACCAGCGGCGCAAGGTGGATCGCTTTAAAAAAATCCAATCGCAATAAATCCCATCGTGATGAAATTTCCGATTGCAATTCCGTTTCCGCATGGCATCATCTTCAAACCTAAACGTCGGGGCGTAGCGTAGGCTGGCTAGCGCGCTTGGTTCGGGTCCAAGAGGTCGTGAGTTCGAATCTCACCGCCCCGACCATTCTTCACTTCCACTGTTTCCCAAGGGTTCTTCCTATAGCCGTTCATGTTTACATTGGCGCAGTTGGGGCACGATGACTTGCCCGGCAACCGCAGCGCGGGTCTGTGACCCGCAGCCGTTTCGCCAATCAGCCTGCCTTCAGATTAATTGATGGGTCTGGAAAATCCGGACGTTGCTGCGGCTCACAGGCCGCGCTCCGAGAAGTGTCTCATTCTGGAAACAATCAGTTCAACTGCGGCGGGCGGGGGGTGAAAACTTTCAGGTTAATCCCATCGTCAGTCGCGTTGCCGCCATAGACGGAGAGGTAAAAATACTTTGCCACCTGATCGAAGTCCGGCAACAGCGTGAAGTCCATCCAGTCGCGGAAGGTGGGCGGAAACATTTGCATCGTGGGATCGGAACCACCGGCATTTTTCAGCAGTTTGAAGGAAACGCGCATGGTGTCGCGCTGGTTTTGGTAGCCGAATAATCCACCGCTGGCGCCGCCAATGTGTTGTTCAGCGTCGGCAAGTCCGGGGAGCTGGCTCAAGGGCTTGGTCTTGCCATCGGCACTGCGGAGATATTCTTCCAAAATGCCTGGATCAAGGCTGAAGGCCAAATAACCGCCGCTGGAACTGACGAGCAGCTGGGTCGATGGAATCGCCGTACCGTCGGCGTTGCGTTGCGGGCGCAGCGCGATGGAATAAATCTTGTGGCCAAGAAAATCGCGCGGTGGTTGCGCGGTTTCCTGCGATGCCATCATCGAAACAACGGTCTTGATGGCTTGAATAACCTGGTCGGGATTGGCGACGGCGAGCAGGGTCAAGGTCGGCGGACTGGCAAAGGCCGTGAGCGAATCGCCCACGGGAGATTTTTGATAACTGACCAGGTCATCGCCGAGATTGCCGAAGAGATCATTGCGCAAATCAAAACCGGGGTTCTTCTGTTGCGCGGAAGAATTGGCGAGGTCAATGACCGAGTTCACGCTGGCGAGACCGCCGGGCGCGATGGCGGCGATGATCTTTTGCAGTTCAGCCCAGGTCTGTTTGCCGTCGAGGCGGATGCGGGAAAATTTGATGGCGTCGTCCGGCACGAACGCGGGCGGATTTGCGTCCCTGGCGGGCAGCGCGAGAATTTTCAGGATGCCGTTGCGCGCGCTGTCCGGCGCGTTGAGATGCACCGTCAACATCGAGCCGTCATGCGATTCGCGCAGTGCGAGGCTGGCGGATTTCAGGCCGTCGAGGCCGGTTGCACCGAGGACTTTGGCGGCGGAAAATTTTGGCGCGAACGATGAGGCATTCGGATCACTGCTGTCATCCGTCGCCTGCGAAAGGAGGTTAAAAAACGCTTTTGCATTAAACCAGCCGTAATACGTCGGGGCATCGCGGAATTGCGAGAGTTTGTCCGCCGCGAACATGGCGTCGTCCGCGAGCGCCGGCACGCTGCCGCCGGTCAAATGCGCCGCAATCGGCTCGACGACTTTGTCGGAATTACCGACGATGAGCAGCGACTGAAACTGTGTAAAATAAATGTCCACCGGCTTGGCGGGCTTCGCCGGGTCTTTGCCGATGTCAGAAACCGGCGTCCGTTGCGGCAGAAAACCCGCGAGGTCGTTGCTCGACAGCGTCACGACCGTGAACGTCAGGCCGTGGATGGTTTCCGTGCGCAATGCGCGTCCGGCATCCGACCATTTTTTCGTGAGCGCGGCCAGGGTCGTCTTGAGTGAATCACTTTTATCCTTCGCATCGAGCAACACCACGAAGCCGGGCGGCGTGTCATCATGGCCGTTCTCGCCGTTGATCGTGACGCCGACCGTGACCTGGCCCTGTGGCAAATCCGTGAAGTCGGCGACTTTCACGCCAAGGTCTTGTTCGAGCGGAGTGATGTATTTTTCCGTCAGCTTGGCCATGAACTTGTCGTGGAACGGCTTCATCGCCGGATCGTTCCAGAACATGAGTTGCGGCGAAACAGCGCTCGCGGCGCGCAAGGCGTTGCAGTCCGGAATGGTGAAAAACACGAACGTGTCCGCTGGTAAAAGGTTTTCGGCGGGTGGAATCGCGGCGTGGATGGAATCGGCAAACGTCAGCGACACGGAGAACGCGACGAGAAAAAGCGGGCGGAGGATTTTGATGGTCATAAATTTTTTAATTTGTCTTTTTGCTGGAAATCTTTTCGGTGACGGTGCTGGCCAGATAGAAAGCGCTGTTTTTTTCTCCGTAGGGAATCAAGGTGCTCCAGCTGGAATATGTTCCGTTAGCTGCAACGCTTAATTGTGCTCCCATCTCTCCAACCAGGTGAACATTGGGTTGGTCGCGGAAACCATTAATTACTGGTTCGTCAGCATAGGGAATCAGAGGAAGCAGTTTGACGGAAATTTGCACAACATTGGTTTGGTGCTTGAGATAGAATTCGAATACGTCAGCAAACCATATTCCGGTTTCATTTGTTTTCATGTTGTCGGAGACACCTTGCCAATTATAGAGCGCAACGATTGAGTTGGTGTCTCTCGCTTTCAAGGCAGTTTCTAATTCGCTCCGCAACTGTTCTGCCGAAGTTGGCGGCTGATTGGTTGGCGCGCAAAAAGAATTGAAAACGGCAGCACAACTCAAAAACAGAAACGCCAGCAAATGTTTCATGCCTTGTTTATTTATCCGTCGGCTTGCTTTTCGTCCGGCTTGGCGGTTCGAGGTAGCGATAAGGATTGTTCGGATTGTCGGTCGAGTAGGCGAACGCATCGCGGTGATCCAGAAAGCTTTTCACGAGTTCAACGGGGATCGCAAAGCCCAGGCCTTCGCCGAAGGTGATCTTCATGTTCGTCACGCCCACGACTTCGCCGGCGAGATTGAACAGCGGGCCGCCGCTGTTGCCGGGGTTGATCTGTGTGCTGGTCTGCAAATAAAGTTCACCCTCCAGTTCGCGGGTTTTGGTGCTCAAAATGCCCTGCGTGACGGTGCGTTCGAGTCCCAGCGGACTGCCGATGGCGAACACGGCGTCGCCCACGCTCAAAGCGTCCGAACTGCCGAGCGTGACGGGCTTGAATTTCGGCGCGTCCTTGTCCTGGATCTGCAGCAGTGCGAGATCGTGGAATTTGTTGATGGCGATGATCTTGACCTGCTTGTAAATCTCGCGGTCCAGATTGCCGTCGGTCTGGCGATAGACTTCCACGGAAATTTCCGTTTCGCCTTCGATGACATGAAAATTCGTGATGAGAAAACCGTCGGCGTTGATGAAAAAGCCCGAACCCAGGCCTTCCGGCGTGCGGACTTGCACGACGGATTCGCCGATCTGTTTGACGAGCGAGCTCACGTCGCGCGCGACGAACGAATGTGAACTGGCGTAATAAAATTGTCCGCTGTCGGCCAGCGGCGCGACGACCGGCGGGTTGGTTTCATTCGCCTTGATGATGTGCGTGATGACATTGCGCGGAATGATGAGCACGGTGTAGCCGACATCCACGACGACGGAATCGGATTTCTCGGCAAGAATCCTGCCGCTGACGGCGCTTTGGTCCTTGAGCTGGATGGTATCGGCAAAATTGAACTGCGCGCCGCCAACGAGCAGCGAGGCGATGACGAGATGTTTCTTCAACGACATTAAGCGAAAATAAACCACAGCCTTTGATTTGACAAGCGGCCAGCCGTTCAATGTTGACGGTAAAACTTTTCAAACGACCGCTTTTCCGCCAGAATCCGCCGCCGTGATTGACACCAACGAACAGCTCGCCGCGTTCCTGCCCATCGTGAAATCTGCCGCGTGGGTCGCGCTGGACACCGAAGCCGACAGCCTGCACGCCTATCCTGAAAAAGTCTGCCTCATCCAGATCAGCACCGTGGCCGGCGACTGGCTGGTTGACCCGCTCGCCGACCTTGACCTCGACCCGCTGCTTGACGCGCTCGACGCGCACGAACTGATTTTTCACGCCGCCGATTACGACCTGCGCCTGCTGCTCAAACATCATCAGTTCACGCCGTCCGCGATTTTCGACACCATGCTGGCCGCCCGGCTGCTCGGCGAACGGCAGTTCGGCTTGAGCAATCTCGTTGAAAAATTTCTCGGCGTGAAATTGGACAAGGGTTCGCAAAAAGCCGATTGGGCGCGCCGTCCGCTCACGGAAAAAATGGAAGTTTACGCCCGCAACGACACGCATTATCTGAAACCGCTCGCGGATAAATTGAAGGCTGAACTTGTCGCCAAAAACCGGCTTGCCTGGCATCAGGAAAGTTGCGCGCGGCTCATCGCCGACTGTTCGCAGCCGGTGCCGGTGGATGCCGATGCCATCTGGCGCATCAAAGGCAGCACATTTTTGGAACGCGGCGCGCTAGCTGTTTTGCGCGAACTTTGGCAGTGGCGCGAACGCGAAGCCATCGCCGCGAACCGCCCGCCGTTTTTCGTGCTGGCGCATGAAACGATGATCGCGACCGCCGTCGCCGTCGCGGAACATAAACCTGTCGAACCTTTGCTGCCACCGCGAATGCACCCGCGGCGCAAAGAAAGCCTGAGCGAAGCCATCCGCGTCGCGCAAACGCTGCCGCCAGAGAAATTTCCGCAGGTCATCCGGCACTTTTCCCAGCGTCCGACGGAGGCGGAGTTCCGCCGCTTCCGCGAAATCGAAAAGCACCGCGACCGGCACGCGCATGAACTCGCCATCGACCCGACGCTCATCGCCAGCAAAGCCACAATGGGCGACCTCGCGCGTGATTGGGAGAAATTTTCGACCGACCTGATGAACTGGCAGCGGGAATTGTTGCAGGTTAAAAGTTGAAAGTTGCGCTGTTCTCGGCGACGACTTTGGCCGCAGCGCGGCCAAAGCCACCAGTCTTGATTTAACGTCTTACTTGATGGGCGGCATCTTGGTAGCCAAGTTGAAAAACTCCCTTTGGATTCCAGCGGATGTTTTTTGCGGAAAATTCCGGCTGCTGCGCTGCAAGCGCATCCAAAATGCCGAGTGCCAGCAACGCGGCGCCGCGTGGCGTGGGGTGGAGTTGATCGGCCTGCAGCAGGACGCGTGTTTTTCCCGCCGGCAAAGTCAGGTCGTGGACGGTGACTGCTTCGTTCGCCGAAATTTTGCGCATGAAATCCGCGAGCGGCACGATGGTGACTTGCGGACGGCCCGCCGCCCATGCTTTCAGGCGCGCATTCGCCGCGGCGCGCACGGCGGCGTCCGCCACTTGAGCGGCGCTGATGATGCCGGAATTCGTTGCAGATGAAACATCGGGAATATCGCCGACAACCAGCGGGCAGGGGATTTGATCGAGCCGCTGCAGGCCGCTTTCGAAATGTTGCAACCGTTCGGCGTCCGTGAGTCCGTCGCCGTAGCAGGACCAGAACAAAAAATCCACGCCGATGACGAGCGTAGGCTTGGCCGCGCAGGCGGCCTCGATCTGCTGCTGCGAAAATGTGTCGGGATTCAAGAACATCAAGGCGGTGGAAAAATCTTTCAACGGCAGGTGCGGCGCCGTGATCGCCGCGTCCAGATAAAAACGCAGTTTGCAATCCGTCGTGTTCGTGCCGCCGAATGGCTCGGCCAGAACGAAGCCCGCCGACGCGCTGGCACCGATGATGACAATCTGATGCCACGGCGATTTGGCAGCGGGTTCGTCGGCGAACGCGGCGAGTTGAAAAAAGGCGAGAAATGCGAACAACCATTTTTTCAAACTGCTGCCGGTGGAACGTTGAAAGTTAAATGTTTGATGACGCACGCAAGCACCTTCAACTTTTAACCGGCAACTTTCAACCCATTTCACCGCACCACTTCAAACGCGAAACCCTTGAGATATTCCGTTTCGGGAATCATCGGGATGATCGGATGGTCGGGCGATTGCGTGTAAGTCGCGACGCGACGCAAAATCCGGCGGGTGTCGAAGGCAGCCGACAAAACCGAGTCCATGAATAATTCCGGGCTGACGTGGTGCGAACAGCAAAACGTCGCCAGCGTGCCGCCGGGTTTCAATAATTTCAGCGCGCGCAGATGGATTTCCTTGTAGCCGCGCAAGGCATCCGGCACGGACGCGCGGTTGCGCGTGAACGACGGCGGATCGAGGATGATGAAATCAAATCGCGGGATGACGCGTTCATGCGGTTTGACGGCGGTGTTGGCTTTCAGCCAGTCGAAAACATTGATGGCATCGAACGAACATTTCTCCGCGAGCCCGTTGGCGCTGGCATTTCGTTTGGACGCTGCGATTGCGTCCGCGCTTTGATCGAGCAGATGAACGTGCGCCGCGCCCGCGCGCGCCGCGTGCAAGCCGAAGCCGCCGAGAAAACTAAAGCAATCGAGCCCCTGGCCACCTTTGGCAAATTTGGCAACGGCTTCGTAATTCGCCTGTTGATCCAGATACATCCCGGTTTTGTGGCCGCCGATCAAATCGGTTTCAAATTTCAGACCGTTCAAGTTGACGGAAATTGTGCCGTCAAACTGGCCGGCCAAAATCCCGTTTGATTCCTGCAAGCCTTCAAATTTGCGGGACGAAACATCACTGCGTTCCATGATGGCGCGCGGCGAAAAGATTTTTTGCAGCGCGGTCACAATCTGGTTTTTGCGCTGATCCATTCCCAGCGCGGAAATCTGCACAACCAGAACATCTTCGTATTTGTCCACGATGAGGCCGCTCAAGAAATCGCTTTCGGCATTCACGACGCGGAACGAAGTCGCGTTCGGCAGATGTTTCTGCCGGACGGCGAGCGCAGCGCGGATGCGCTCCTCAAAAAACTTTTCATCCGTTTCCACGCGTTCGGGCGCGAGGATGCGGACGTTGATTTTCGACCGGGAATTGAAAAAACCGACGCCGAGCAGTCGTTGGCGCGGGTCTTTGACTTGGACCAGCTCGCCGTCGGTGAGCGGGGTGGTGACGCGTAGAATTTCACCGTGGTAAATCCACGGATGGCCCGCGAGGATGCGGTTGCCTTCGCCTGGTTTTAGTATGACAGTATTGAGTGTTTTCATTTTTGCAGACAGTTTGATTTTGAACGCCGGGCCAGCGGCCGACGTTTCAAGCCGGACATGAAATCAGAAACGAACCCGGCCGGAAAGCAAAACCCATTTTCATTTTGTTGAAAACTTTTACTTGCAAGATGCCCGGGACAGGCGGATAACAGTATTACACCTATGAAAACCGCATATCCCATCAGTTCCATTCTGCACCAGAAAACCTCCGCGCTTTGGAGCGTCGCCCCCGAGGCGACGGTGTTCGATGCGATCAAAATCATGGCGGACAAGAATGTCGGCGCGCTGCTCGTGCTGTCGGGCGGACGGTTGCAGGGCATTTTCACCGAACGCGATTACGCGCGCAAAATCGCCTTGCAAAATAAAACCTCCAAGGCGACGAACGTATTTGAGGTTCTGTCCGAAAAATGCGTGACTGCCGCGCCGGACGATTCCGTGGAAGATTGCATGCGGTTGATGACCGAAAAACGCGTGCGCCATCTGCCGGTGGTGGAGCATGGCAATGTCATCGGCATCATTTCCATCGGCGACCTCGTGAACTGGATCATCTCCACGCAGAACGCGGCGATCGAGCAGATGGAACAATACATCGCCGGCGGCGTGACGGCCTGAGATCACTTGATGATCTCATTGACTTCATTTTCATGTTTGAGGGCGCTTTGCCTGAAGCTTGAGGAATGCTCAATGCGGACCAGCTGGGGGCCGATTTTGGTGTAAATGAAATTCTGCAATGCCGCGTGGTCGGAATAAATGAAGACCAGCACCGCCGCGCCGAACAGAAAACCAAAAATGCCGCGCACGCGTCCGCGATTCTCTTCCCGGGCTTTTTTCCGCTGCTCGGTTTTGGCCCAATCGGCGATTTTGATTCCGCTGATGTGTCCCATGCTGGAAATGAGCGCATATCCGATGCCAGCCGACCGACAATGCGCAAACCCTTGCGCAACAAGCTGCCGCCGGGGTGGACCGCGCAAAGTTTTGGCCAGATTTTTGACAGGCACTTGTCTAAAATTTCAACGCCGGGCCGGCCGCTGAATATCAGAGCAGCGATTTGACGAGGTAGAAACCGCCAAATAAAAATCCCAGCAGGGGCACTGCCTGCATGGAAAAAACCGACAACGCCAGTGACTTGTATTTCTTGACCGCCAGGATGGTTCCCATGGATTCGATCAGCAGAAACAAACCGATGCTCAACAGGATGATTTTCACGCTGCACCACACGGCCGGCCAGTCCAGCGGATTTTGCCAGGCGGTCTGCATGGCGACATTGAAAAATGCGCCGCGATGTGCGCCGGCATCGGGAGCGAAAAAGGCGATGCCAAAGAGACCCAGCCCGATCAGGCTCAAAAGGCCGACTTGCCGGTAGATTTCACGTTGCCGGTTCATAAAAAATTCTGATCACTGGATTGATGTCGAAAAAATAATCCCAACCGGCAAAAAATCAAGCGGCGAAAGATGGGATTTTTTTTTGCCGATGTAGCGGCGTTGCGGTCAAGGCCTTGTAAGCCGCAGGCAGCGATTTCATTCTGGAACGGCATTTGTCAAAGTAATCTTCTCTGTAGTGGTTAACGCAAAGCATGGCGAGAATGTTTTAATGATCTAAACGCCAAACATCCTTCAATTTATTTAAGAATCGAGTTTGGCGTTCTTCAAAAATAGCTGGTGTCCGTTCATCCTTTTGGCCAGCATGAATTGTTGCCATAAATTTTCCGGTGGTTTTACAACTTCAAATCTTTATCTGTCACCGCGCCTTCGGAGGCGCTCGTGACGTGGGCGGCGTATTTCGCCAGCACGCCGCGCGTATAGCGGGGCGCTGGTTTTTTCCATGCCTTGCGGCGAGCCGCTAATTCTTTGGCAGTGATCTGGAGCGTCAGTTCCCGTTTCTCGGCGTCAATCGTGATGGGGTCGCCGTTTTTCACGAGCGCAAGCGTGCCGCCAACGTAGGCTTCCGGCGTGATGTGGCCGACGACAAAGCCGTGGCTGCCGCCGGAAAACCGTCCGTCGGTGATGAGCGCCACTTCCTTGCCGAGGCCTTTGCCCATGATGGCGGACGTGGGCGAAAGCATTTCGCGCATGCCAGGTCCGCCTTTCGGCCCTTCATAGCGGATGACAATGACGTGGCCGGCTTTCACCGTGCCGTTGAGAATGGCTTTCATTGCCTTCTCCTCGGATTCAAACACGATGGCTTTGCCGCTGAATTGCAGACCTTCCTTGCCGGAAATTTTGGCGACCGCGCCCTCGCTCGCAAGATTGCCGCGCAGGATGACAAGATGGCTGTTTTTCTTAATCGGTTTCTCGAACGGCTGGATGATGGTTTGATGCGCCGGATGGGGTTTCACGTCGGCGAGCGATTGCGCGACGGTTTCGCCGGTGACGGTGAGGGCATTGCCGTGGAGCAATTTTTTGTCGAGCAACATTTTCATGAGCGGACGGATGCCGCCGATGGCGATGAGTTCGGACATCAAATGTTTTCCACTCGGTTTCAAATCGGCGAGCACGGGCACGCGTTTGCCGATGCGCGTGAAATCGTCAAGATTCAATTTCACTTTCGCGGCGTGCGCGATGGCGAGCAGATGCAAAACCGCATTCGTGGAACCGCCGAGCGCGATGACGACGGTGATGGCATTTTCAAACGCCTGCTTCGTGAGAATGTCGAGCGGTTTGATGCCGCGGCGCAACATTTCCACGACGGCGGCGCCGGCGCGGCGGCAGTCATCCAGCTTCGCGGGTGAGATGGCATTTTGCGCGGAACTGTTCGGCAAACTCATGCCGAGCGCCTCGATGGCCGAAGCCATCGTGTTGGCGGTGTACATTCCGCCGCAAGAGCCGGGGCCGGGAATGGCGCATTTTTCAACTGCTTCAAATTCCTGGTCGGAAATTTTATGATTCGCGTGCGCGCCAATGGCTTCAAAAACGGACACCACGTCGAGCTTGCGCGTGTCGCCGGTGATGCAGCCGGGCAGGATCGTTCCACCGTAAACAAACACGGCGGGACGGTTCATGCGCGCGATGGCCATGAGCGCGCCGGGCATGTTTTTATCGCAGCCGCCGATGGCGACGTAACCGTCCATGCCCGCGCAGCCGACGACCGTTTCAATTGAGTCGGCGATGACTTCGCGCGAGACGAGCGAATATTTCATGCCTTCACTGCCCATCGAAATGCCGTCAGAGATCGTGATGGTGTTGAAAATGATCGCCTTGCCGCCGGCGGCGTTCGCGCCGCGTTCGGCTTCGAGCGCAAGTTTGTCAATGTGCATGTTGCATGGCGTGACGTTGCTCCACGTCGAGGCGATGCCGATGATGGGCTTGGCAAAATCTTCCTTGGTGAAGCCGACGGGATAAAGCATGGCGCGCGCGGCGGCGCGTTCGTCCCCGTCGAGCAGCAGGCTGGAGTGCGGACGCAACGAATCAGACGGCTTGTTTTTTTTCATGTGCGGGAAATGTTGCCAATGAAACAGCGTGTCGGCAAGCCGCGGAGTTTTAAAAAGTGGCGGGTCAACTGGAGCAAACCGCCGGGACGAGGACATTCCCACGAGTCGAAAACCGGGAAGACGAAGGCGATTTTACGGCGATGTTCGGGCAGCAATCTCCAGGTGACGCGGATGCAAACAAAAATAACCCAAGCTTAAAAGGCAGCTGCGATAGCAACAATAGATGCCCTCGTCCACCAGGCAGTGGGAATACTGGTTGGTGCCGGCCACTGCTGTGGCCCGGCAGGTCGCCGCAAACGGCGGAATCATTCCAGAGACTGGCGTGTCTTTGTCTGCGGTTTCAGCTTTGCTTTTCGGCTGCGGCATGACCGCTTCGCGTACAATCGAAGTTTTGTTCATGGCTGGCATGTTGATAGTTGTGTTGCTATTCACGGGACTCTCAATGTGCAGTTTATCGTACGCAGGATATCCCGACAACTGCCCCTTGGGGAAGGCGGTCACGACCCGGCAGTGGTTCGGAGGATTTTGAGGAGCCGCTTGATCGCTCGCCTGCCTCTGCCGGCCAGCGAGGAAAGGTCTGGCAGGTCTGGCGGCGAAACCGGAAAAGTTACGCTGACTGGTCGCGCTTGAACAGGCCGGCCGCTTCGACCAGGTGCGTCAATTCAACCGCCGATTGCACCTGCAATTTTCGCGTCAAGTTTGTCCGGTGCAGCTTCACGGTGCGCTCGTTGATCTTCAGGTCGGCGGCGATCTCTTTGTTCATCCGGCCGCGCACGACGTATTCCAATACTTCCAGTTCGCGGGGCGTGAGCATATCAAATCGTCCGCGCAATTCCCGCAGCCGTTCACGCCCTCTCTGTTCTTGTGCGCCGCGCGCCAACGCCCGCCTGACTGCGTCCAGCAATTTTTCCTTCGGGCTGAGTTTGGTCAAAAAATCCTCCGCGCCGCGCCGCATCGCCAGCACCGTCTTCGGAATGTCCCCCTGCGCCGATAAAAAAACCACCGGCAACGGGTTGACCGACTGCGCGAGCGCCGCCTGCAATTCCAAGCCGTCCAATCCGGGCATTTGCAGATCCGCCAGCACGCAACCGGATATGTCGGGGGCAAGCTGGGCGAGGAATTTTTCCGCCGATTCAAAAGCCTGCACGGAATAACCTGCCGCCCGCAGCAAGCGCGACACGGATTTCAGGAAGGAGGCATCATCATCCACGATAAAAACCGTGCCGGATTCGGGTGAGGCATTCATAGGTCAATTGTCATTCCGCCGGCAGTGAGAAAAAGAAAATCGCTCCGCGCCGGGCATTATTATTGCCGCCCCAGATTTTCCCGCCATGCGCTTCAATGATGGTCTGTGAAATGGCCAGTCCCATGCCCATGCCATCCGGTTTGGTCGTGAAAAACGGTTCAAACAATCGCTCGATTTTCTCCGGCGGAATTCCGCAGCCGCTGTCGCTCACCGCCACTTCGACGCTGCCATCTTTGGCCGTTTGGGCGCTGACCGCCACCAGCCGGTGAAGTTTTGGCACATTGGCCATCGAATCCATCCCGTTCAAGATCAAGTTCAGCAGCACCTGTTGCAGATGCACGCGGTCGCCGCAGACGGGCGGCAGCTTGGCCGGCAATTGCAAAGTGATATTGACCTGCCGGGCGCGGGCATCCGAGCGGGCCAGGGCGACGGTTTCCGTGAGCAATTCGGCCAGGTCCAGGGATTTCAATTCGAGGCTGCGGCGTTTTAGCAATGCGCGCATCCGGCCGATCACGCTGCCGGCCCGCTGGTCGTCCTTGCGGATGTCGGCCAGAATGGCGCGAATCTCGTCCAGGTCCGGTTTTTCTTTTTGGAGAAAAATTTCCGCCGCCTCCGCATTTCTCAAAATGGCTCCGAGCGGCTGGTTCAACTCATGGGCCAGTGCTGACGTCAATTGTCCCATCGTTAAAACGCGGGTGACGTGCGCCAGTTCTGTCCGTTGGTTGAGAATCTCCGCCTCGGCCCGGCGCCGCTGGCGGCGCTGGGCCAGCAGTCCGCCGATTGTGGTGGCCTGTGCCAGAAAAACCGCCAGCGAAATCAGGATCAAATTCCGGTGTTCGTCCCACAAAGTCTCCGGCCGGTAACGAATGACCCCATCGGCGGGCATGCGGGTTTCCCGGATGTTCCAGCGCTGCAACGCCCGCCAATCCACCATGGGCGTTCCTTTCGTCACCACCGCGATGGGTAATGTTTCAGGGCGGGCGCCTTGCAGCACACGCAAGGCAAGTTGCCCGGCGCGCACGCCCAGGTCTTCAGGAACCACCACCACCCCGCCCAGCGCACCGTTGCCGAGCGCCGATGCGCCGAGCACATAGACCGGCACGCTGGCCACTGGCGCCAGCAGTTGCGCCAGTTGTGACGTAAAGAAACGCCGGCCGGTTGCATCGCTCTGAACCGTGCCCAATAATATCACCGTGTCCGCTGGCAGCGACCTCACCGCCATCGGCAAGTCCACAACCGCGCGGTTGGTCCAGAAGTCGAATTCGATTCCTTCCAACGACTGCGCGGCCTCTTCAATCCGGCCGAGGGTTGCGCGATCCGATTTCGATGTCCCGCAGATCACCACCACGCGGCGCGTGTCCGGTTGCAGCCGCATGATCAAACCCAGCGTACCGCGAAGATCGAAGTGCTGGACAATTCCGGTGACCCCGGGGCGGCTGACCGACGGCGGCACCTCCATCTCGTTGACCGTGACGAAGACGACCGGCACATCCGGAAACAACGCATTCGGCAATTCACCCGCCAGCGTGTAATCCCGTGATGGAAACACCATGATGAGATCAAGTTTTTGGCCGGCATATTTTTTGCCGAGATAATCCTGGAACAGACGAAAGTGTTCCCTGTCGGAAAAATGGCTGGCATCAAGGTATTCGCTCGAAAACTCGACCCGGTTGGTGGTGGCCCTTTCCATTTCCGACCACACTGCTTGTTCCAACATGATATTCCCCGGCACATCCTTCGCCTCGCTGAACAGCAACAAGACCTGTTTAGGCCGGGGACTCTCCCGATCGTCCGGGTTTTGGGCAAAGGAATCCAGCCGGCCAAACAGGGTCAAAGCGAGAATGGCCAGAAGGACGGCTCCAGGTTGCCTGACCGCCGGTGAAAAAAGATGTCGTGTGGGATTCAATCGCCATCCAGCCTAACGCCCTGACCTTCGGTTTCAAGCTAAACCATGGCCCATGCGTCATTCTCAACGCTTGTCCACCAAATCGAGGCCAGGCCAGCCGCCAAAAGTAGGGAAACACCTGATTGGCAAGAAACAAAAAGACGGCGAAAATTCTATTTTATATGAAAAATCTTTGGCTCGCGGTTTTAATCGTCATCACGGGTTGTGCCAGCAGTTCGCACAAAGTCACCGGCACGCTTGCCCCGGCCACTTCATGGGATGAAATCAAAGTGTATTACTCGCTGCCTGCAAACGCAAAAGTCATCGGCACGATCTACGCAGATTCATTCAGTGGAGCCACTTACGAGCAAGCCAGTGGCGATGCGCTGGACAAACTGAAAAGGGAGGCGGCGAAACTTGGAGCCAATGGGATTGTCATTAATCCTTCGGATGACAAAGTTTTGAGCGGCGCAGAACTTGATGGCAAAGCAATTTTCGTCTCGCCGTGATGGCTGGCCGTAATTTTGCGGAGTTTGCGAAGGCTGGAAATGGTTCTTGGTGGAAGCGATCGCGTAGCGCACCATGAAAATTGCCAGCCTGAACAGTTGCCTGTGCTGCCACCAATGATTCATGCCGCTCCCCTCTGCCATCCATAAAATTGCCTTTCTTGGTGATTACCTGCCCAGGAAATGCGGCATCGCCACGTTCACAACGGACTTGCGTTGCGCGGTGGCGGCAGAGTTTTCGGCGATGCAATGTCTCGTTGTGCCGGTGAATGATCTTGCGGGTGGTTATGATTATCCGGCGGAAGTGCGATTTGAAATTGCGGAGCAGGACTTGCCGTCGTATTTGCGGGCGGCGGATTTTCTGAATATCACCGATGTGGACGTGGTCTGCGTGCAACATGAGTTCGGTATTTTCGGCGGGCCGGCGGGCAGTCATGTGCTGGCGTTGCTGCGCGAACTGCAAATGCCGATCGTCACAACCCTGCACACGGTGTTGCGCGAGCCAAACACGGAACAACGCCGCGTGATGCGCGAGTTGATCCGCCTCTCGACGCGGCTGGTGGTGATGAGCGAACGGGGCCGTGAATTTCTGCTCGAAATTTATCATGCGCCGGAAAATAAAATTGACCTCATCCCCCACGGCATTCCCGACATGCCGTTCGCCGACCCGAATTACTTCAAGGACGAATTCGGCGTGGTGGGCAAACAGGTGTTGCTCACGTTCGGTTTGCTGTCGCCGAACAAAGGCATCGAGTTTGCGTTGCGCGCGTTGCCGGACATCATCCGCGAATTTCCCAATGTCGTTTATATCGTGCTGGGACAGACGCATCCGAATCTGCTGCGTGACGAGGGCGAGGCTTACCGCCTGAGTCTGGAGCGGCTGACGAAAGACCTCGGCGTGCAAAAAAACGTCGTGTTCTTCAACCGCTTCGTCGAGCTGGAGGAACTGATGCGGTTCATCGGCGCGGCGGACATTTATCTCACGCCGTATCTGACCGAATCGCAAATCACTTCGGGTACGCTGGCGTATGCTTTCGGCGCGGGCAACGCCGTGGTATCCACACCTTACTGGCACGCGACGGAATTATTGACGGCGGAACGCGGCAAGCTCGTGCCGTTCCGTGACGCGAAAGCCATCGCGGTCGCCGTGGTGGAATTACTGCGCGATGAGTCGTTGCGCCATTTGATGCGCAAGAACGCCTACAAACTCGGACGTGAAATGGTTTGGAGTCGCGTGGCGCAACTTTACGCGAAATCCTTCGAGCAGGCGCGGCAGGATCACAGTTTTATTGGCCGAAAATCTTCCCCGATCAAGACCCTCGACGAACAGCCCGGACAACTGCCGGAGATGAAACTGGATCATCTGTTTCGGATGAGTGATTCGACCGGAATTTTTCAGCACGCGAGTTTTACCGTGCGAAATTTCGCGGAAGGTTATTGCACGGATGACAACGCGCGCGCGCTGGTGCTGGCATTGATGCTAAAAAAACTGGGTCACGATTCGCCGCAACTCGGCGCGAAGGCCGCCACCTACGCCGCGTTTTTGAATCACGCCTTCGATCGCAAGCTCGGCCGCTTCCGCAATTTCATGAGCTTCGACCGGCGCTGGCTGGAGGAAGTTGGCTCGGAAGATTGCCAGGGGCATGCGCTGTGGGCGCTCGGCTTGTGTGTGTCGCAGGCGGGGCAGGGCAGTTTTCAAATGCTCGCCGCGCAACTCTTCGAGCAGGCGCTGCCGGTGGCCGCCGAATTTTCCTCGCCGCGCGCGTGGGCGTTCACGCTCATCGGCATCGACGAATATCTGCGGCGGTTTGGCGGTGACCGGCGCGCGAACCAGATCCGCGAATCGCTCACGGCCAAACTCATGCAGCGCCACACCGACGCCGCGACCGACGAATGGCACTGGTTTGAAGAAATCGTTTCGTATGCGAACGCCAAGCTGCCACACGCGATGATTCTCAGCGGACGCTGCCTGAACAACGCAACGATGCTTGAAACCGGCCTTAAAGCTTTGCGCTGGCTGACAAAAATCCAGACCTCGGACACCGGCTCGTTTCGGCCGGTCGGTTCGAACGGATTTTTCCAACGCGGCTATGAGCGCGCCGTCTTTGACCAGCAGCCCATCGAGGCGCAGGTGACGATTTCCGCCTGCATTGAGGCGTATCACGCCACGGGCGATATGTTCTGGGTTGCGGAAGCGCGGCGCGCGTTCGAATGGTTTCTGGGACGGAATGACCTGGGACTTGCGCTCTATGATTCCACCACCGGCGGCTGCCGCGATGGCTTGCACATGGATCGGTTAAGCCAGAATCAAGGCGCAGAATCCACGCTGGCTTTTCTGCTGTCGCTTGCGGAAATGCAGGCGCTGCAAAACACGCTCACCAGTTTCAAGGAAACGCCCGCCGAAGAACGCAACTTATTTTGAAAACCACCACTCTCCACGCCAAACGCATCGGACCAACGCTGATCCCGGATCGTTCACGGGTGCTGATGCGCCCGTTTCGTCCCACCACCGATGACATCTCGCGGCGAATCGTCGCGCGGGTCATGGCGCTCACAGATGAGCAAGTCGCCGGGTTGCTGAAACAGGTTCTCGGCGAGTTCGCGAACCGGCACGAGCACGTTGAAGAAATTTTTTGCGCCCGCTGTGAGCAGATGATGATTTATCTCGCACCTGGCGCACAGCCTTCGACCGAACGGCAGACGCTCATCGGTGCTTACTTCACGCACGAGTATTCGCCGGAATCGGCGGCGCTGTTCAATCCGTCCATCGTGCCGCACCCCGATCAGAGCGGATTATCCAAGGGCGCCCTGCGTTTCATCTTGAGTTTGCGCGCCACGGGTGAAGGGCATATTTCTTCCATTACTTTCCGCATCGGCGTGGTCAGCGCGCAACATCACATCACGCTCACGCCGCCCGTGCCGTTCGTGATGGAGCCGGAGCGCGTGCCCAATGCCGCCTACGACAAGGGATTGTTTGCGCATAAACTTGAAGAAGCGGGCGTGCAAAATGATTTTTGCCGCCGCGTGTTGGATCAGCTTCACGAGGGTTTTACACTGAAGGAATTGCACGCGGTTCTTTTTGCCTCTGGCCTGACGGAAGACACCTCCGATGCCACGGCGAGCCGGGCAGCGCGCGGAATCCTGCTATTGGCGGAATCGAATTACGAAGTCCACTTCACATCCGACAGCAAGCTTTCGCAGCGCGTTCTTTTTCCATCTGCGCCCAGCCAAAGCAACGGCATCGAAGACGCGCGTTTTGTCCGTTTTCAAAACGATGACGGCAGCTTTACTTACTTTGCGACCTACACCGCTTACGACGGCAAGATCACATTGCCGCAATTGCTGGAGACGCCGGATTTTGTGCATTTCAAGTTTCGCACGCTCAACGGCCCGGCCGTGCAGAATAAAGGCATGGCGCTGTTCCCGCGCAAAATCAACGGGCAATACGTCATGCTCTCGCGCCAGGACGACGAGAACATTTTGATCATGTTCTCCAACCACATTCATTTTTGGGCCGAACCAAAAATATTACTCTCACCCGTGCAACCGTGGGAATTTTTCAAGATGGGCAATTGCGGTTCGCCGATTGAAACTGAGCGGGGCTGGCTGGTGTTAAGCCACGGTGTCGGCGCGATGCGAAAGTATTGTCTCGGCGCGTTCCTGCTCGACTTGAATGATCCGACGCGCGTCATCGGCCGCCTGCGCGAACCGCTGCTGTGTCCGAACAAAGCCGAACGCGAAGGTTATGTGCCCAATGTCGTTTACAGTTGTGGCGTGCTGTTGCATGGCCGCGAACTTGTCATTCCCTACGCGATGAGCGACTCCGCCACCAGTTTCGCCACCGTTTCGCTGGATGAACTGCTGGCGGCGATGGAGCGAAACGAGGCCCACTGACTATCGGGCTGCAAAAAGACCATCAGTTTAATGAGGTCAATCAACCTCTCCGATTGGAATCAATTGGTGTTCCGGATTTTGTTCGACGGCGGCTTTGGTCAAGTTCACGAAAACTGTCGAATCCGAATAACTGATCCGGTCAACTTTATTCGTCGGTATCTGCACCTCTTTGCCCGTGAACCGGTGGCCGGTTTTGATTACCAGTTGATGAATTGCCCAGCTCGTATCATCCATCATAAAATCGCAAATGTGACCGATGATTCCATCGCTCGCCTGAAGATGACAGCCATTCACAGCTTGCGCGCTCCGCAGATGGGCTTCGGTCGGCCCGGGCTGCCGGCTATTTGCGGTCACCCGCCCGTCCGGCAATGTTTTGGTCGGTAGTTCTAAAATCGGAAAACCGGTCATGCCCCACAAACCATCGCCTTGCCAGTAATTTGGCCAGCCATAATAGCGGTAATATTCCTCTTCATACTGTCGCGATACCGGCTTATGTGATTCAATTGAAGGACTGTTCTCAATCTGTTTCCGGGTCAGGTTCACGAACAGGAGTTTTCCAGCCTGATGGAGTTTGCCGAACGCATGCGGCGAAAGCAGCACCTGTCGCCCCGGCAACCAGGTGCCCGTGTCCGCGACCAGATAACGCACCGCCCAGCTCTGATCGTTGAAATAGAAATCCTTCACCTGGCCGATGTCACCATCCGACGCCCCGAGTTTGTTTCCGTATAATTCTTTGATGCTTCGTAACATAAAATTGTTCTTTGTGTAAATCGCGCGGGCCGTTGCCGGGAAGATAACTGGCATTCCAGCCGTTCAACGATTGACTTTTGCCCGGTAAAATCGGGGCAATCACCATTGCTTCACCGGGTATAATACGCGCCGGGCCAGAGGCTTTTCCATGGGGTTAAACCCTACCATAAAGCAGGTAAGATATGGCAGATAAGGTAAATACCCCATGGCACCGCATAATGCGCCAGTTTATATTTTTTTATGAAAATAAAAATTTCGCGAACTGAAAATCCCAACTGCCCGCCAGCGCAACTACAGCCGAATTCGTGCCAACGTATTCTTGTGGTGGAGAATGATGCTGACCTCCGCCGTTGCAACTCTGAAGCATTGACTTGCTCCGGCTACCAGGTTGATGCCGCCGAAGATGGCGCCGCTGCCTGGGGCGCACTTCAAACCAACAGCTACGATTTGTTGATCACCACCCAACATATGCCGAGGGTATCAGGCGTTGAGTTGCTCAAAATGATGCACGCTACCGATATGAACCTGCCGGTCATCATGGCCACCAAATTTTTGCCCACATGGGAATTTGCCCTGCATCCCTGGCTCCAATCCGCCACGATGCTGCTCAAACCCTATCCCTTCGAAAATTTATTGGGAAAGGTGAAAAATGTGTTGCCCGAGATTGCCGGTATCCGCGAGGAGCCTGCACTGCTGCCAGACTGGCAAAGCCAGCCGTCAGCAATGGGTTTACAGCCATGAGCATATTATGACCACATTATCTAAAACATTTTTGGCGGTTTCGGTGACGGCATTGGTGGCGGAAAGCATCATTGATTTTGGCGGACCCAACCGCAATTCAGCGTGGGCGGTGCTGCTGCCATTGGGCGCGGTTGCTTATGGGTTGTTTTTAATCTCGTTCACGCTGGAAAAGGAAGCGGCAAATATGGCCATGCTGCCAAGTAAAAATTCACGAGAGCCGGTTTATGAGTTGGGACGTTACAATTTATAGGTTTCCGCGAGACATTGAAACCGTGGTGCAGCTGGCCGATGATTTCAAGCCGCCAGCCATTGCTCCGCGTGCGGAGGTGGCACAGTCGCTTAAGCGGCTTTTTCCTGACGCAGACATTTCAGATTTGAGCTGGCTCGTTCTCAACGGTCAGGGATACAAGATTGAGATCAACATGGGGCGTAAAGAACCTTGCGATGGATTCACTCTGCATGTTCGCGGCAGCGACAGAGCGCTCAACGCGGTGACGCAAATTGCGCTCAATTTCGAGGCGCGTGCCTTTGATATGACCGCCTGCCAGTTTCTTGACCGGATGAGCAATCCAGCCAGTGGATTTCAGCAATGGCGCAAATACACCCGCCGGGTTTCCGGAGCTGCGCAACATACTGGTGCCTGACGGATCAATTGAGCCAGCGCCCGCCCGTTCCCCGTTCGTCCGCCCGATCCGTGCGCCACAAAACCAACGCCACAATCAGCCGGTTGCTTCAATCTGTGCATGGGGTGAACACCCCATGGTGTCCGCATGGTTTTCTGGCCATGATCACCGCCTGTGTGAAATGTATGTTGGTGGCATGTCAAACGTGCGGGTTGGTGCAGAAGGCCGGCGATGTCCCGAAAGATTCGGTGATCAAATGCGCCCGCTGCAATTTCCAGATTTTTCACCGACGCGTCAACAGCCGTGTCCGCACGCTGGCATTTTCGCTGGCCGCCTTGATTCTCTATTTTCCATCGAATTTTTATCCCGTTGTCACCGCCGAATATCAGGGACAACATTCGCAGACGACTATTTTTCAGGGGATCAGTTCGCTCTACGCGCACAAACAATACTTCATCGCTTCGCTGATTTTTTGCACGAGCATGTTGACGCCGGTGTTGAAAATCATCGGGCTGATTTTCATCACGCTTACGCTCGACTGGCCGCATTGGAAAAAAGCGCGTACCTGGATATACAAAATCATCCGCGTTATTGATCCCTGGAACATGCTTGAGGTTTTTCTGCTGGCGATATGCGTTTCCATGGTCGAAATGGGCGAAGTCGCCACGGTACATCCGGGGCGCGGCGTTTTTTCGTTCGCCGCCGCCGTTGTGCTGACGCTGCTGGCGACGCTGAGTTTTGATTCGCGCCTGCTCTGGGATTCGTCGGCAGAGAAAAAGCATTATGAATGAAGAAATGGACGCGTTGCCAAAAGCAAAAATAGAAAAGAGCCGTTTTAACTGGTGGCTGTGGCTTGTTCCGGTCGCCGCCGCGCTTTTATGCGCCTGGTATGCCGGCCACGACATCATTTTTGCCGGGCCAACCATTACGATTTATTTTCAAAATGCCGATGGATTGCAGGAACAAAATTCATTCATCCAATATCGCGGCGTAAATATTGGTGAAGTCAAAACCTTGAAACTTTCAGAAGACCGGCAACGCGTCGCCGTCAAAGTGCAACTCGACAACTTCGCGGCGGGCATCGCGCGGCAGGGCTCGGTTTTTTGGATCATTCGACCCGAACTCAAACCTGGCTCGGTGAGCGGATTACGGACGATCGTTTCGGGGGATTACATCACCGTCCAACCCGGCAACGGCACGCGCACCAACCTGTTTATCGGCGCGGAAAAAGAGCCAATTGAACCAATCAAGGCGCTGGACATCCGGTTGCTGTCACCGAAACTCGATTCATTGCAGCCGCAATCGCCGGTTTTCTACCGGGGCATTCAGGTCGGTGAAGTGCTGGATTGCCGGCTCAGCGACGACGCCCGTGAAGTCGTCATTCATGCCCGCATTGGGGAAGAATATGCCCCGCTCGTGCGGATGAATTCAAAATTCTGGGATGCCGGCGGCATTAATTTTCATATCGGATTGTTCAGCGGTGCGAATATCAGCGCCGAATCCGCCCAAACACTCATCAGCGGCGGCATCGCATTTGCGACACCGCCCGATTTTCAAAACGCTGTGACCAATGGCGCTATTTTTATCCTGAATGAGAAATCCAAAGATGAATGGGAAAAATGGTCGCCCGCCATCCCGCTTTATTCCGTGCCGTCGGCAATGACAAATAAAACCACCTGGCCGGACTTTAATCCCAAATGAAGCCCTGCTTCAGCGGATTCTACAAATTAGATTCCGTCCTGATCGCAACCCTGCGAGCGGAATGCCTGCCAGAAGGAGGAAATCAACCCCGCGCCTTTGAGCACAGTTTGCAACCAGGAAGGTTTTCTGGCGACGGGTGCGGTTTTTTTGCGCCGGAAGGACACAACACCGGCAACCAACGATGCGGTGGCTGATACAAAGGAACTGACGGTTCGTGCCTGGCGAGCGAGCGAGCGAACGCCGTCCGCCAGCGTCTGAAATTCTTGAACCAGTTGCGCGCGGTTGAGTTCGCTTTCCGCGAGCAACAGTTTTTTCCGCGATTGGAGCGGGTTTACGTGAGAATTTTTTCCAAACATGTGCGGTCCTTTCGCAGTTGGTCGAGCGAGGCGGAAAGCGTCTGCCAGTCGCGCAGCAGGCCGGCGAGTCGTCGCCAAAGACAAATCCCCGCTGCTCCGTAAAGTGCAGTCAATATCAGGAGGACAGCCACGGGCGACCAAGTCCACAGCCAGACCACAATGGCGGCCGTAAGTGTCAGTCCTGCGAGCAGGCCGAACGCCGCCACGCCGAACGTCAGCAGGATGGCGCGCAAGTGACGCTCGCGTTCCTCCTGCAATTCCACCAGCAGCAGTTCGAGCCGGTTTTCCCCGATGGTCAACAGCCGGCGCGCAAAATATTTTGAACGCGTGGCCAGTTGACTGAAGCTGACAGTGGGATCTTCCATAACGGAATCAGTCGCGGCGGCCAGCGCAGCGACGTGCAACAATAAAGCCGATGAGTGCCCCGACGCCAACGCCGATGGCGATGGCTTGGTAGGGATTCTCGCGAACGGCCTGGTCAGCGACTTTCACGCCTGCGGCCGCCTTGTCGCGGACATTGCCCGCGATTTCCCTGGCGTGTTCCAACGCGGCGGCGAGACGGTTGCGTGCTTCTCCGACTTTTTCTCCTGCAACATCAGCAGTGGCAGCCATCAAGGCGCGCGCATCTTCAGCCAGTTGTCCCATGTCATTATTTATTGCTTCTGTGGGTTTATTCATATTTTCGGTGTTTTCCATTTGTTTGTATTTTTCAACGGTAAATTTTTCGAATCAGACAGATGGGCTGCCGCCAAACGGGTCAGCCACGGATTCGCTCGCGTGCGGGTGGCCGTTCACGGCGAGACAATATTTGCAGGTATGGGGCGCAAAGCTGTTTCCTTCCACCAGTTACCAACGCCGGAGGAATGCAGGGTCATGTTTCCAAGATGCCAGGAAAGTTCCCGTGATGCAAACGGTGGTGGTCAGATAAGTGTATGCAAAGCGGGCAGGCATTAGTTGGTGGCCGGCGCTGCGGGCGTTGTCATGGTTATGATCGTGCTTCATGGCTGGTGAATTACCTGACTGCCTGACTTTCATTTTTTGAGGAATGTTCCATTTCACATCAGCATGATGTGCGAAAACATTGGCCTGTGCCATGGGGTGTTACCCTACCGTGAGTTGCTGGAAGTATTTGCGTGAAAAAGCTGATCCGGTCGGCGGCATATTGCGGAAAGAAAAAGCGCCGGCGGAATTCCCGTCGGCGCAGTAGTGGAGGCAATACTTAAAAAGCGAAGCGCATACCGAGCCGGGCAACGCCGTAATATTTTGTTTCGTTCGGCAGCACCCCGCCGGCGTCAATGAATGCCCCCACATGCGGGGTGAAGCGATATTCCATGCCGGCGCCGGCCGTAACGAACCAGGCTTTGACGTCATCAAAGCGGCGACCGCCGCCACCAAAGGCGTAGGGAGCGAACCCGCTTTGGCCCAGCGGGAGACGCAGAATCAAATCGGCTGAAGCGCTGTCCACAAAGATTCCGGTGGTGTGTTCAGAATAAGCGTCGACGCCAATGCCGATATTGCGGGTGATGAAATAATTAAGCCCCGCCCCCGCCCCTAATTGGGTATTTTGCCGGACACGCGCGTCGGAAGGATGATCAATGGTGTATCGCCCGAGGGAAGCCGTCCCGAATGCGTCCATGGACAGTTCATCAGGCCGGTAATAGTCGCCTTGGTGATAATGCGAATCTTGGTCGTTACTTGCGGCTCCCGCTTCCAAGGATGGCTGCGGGGTGGATAGTTCGCTGGTGCTGTTCGTGTCGGCGGCGCGCAGAGATGTGCTGGTGGCTAATATTGCACCCGCAACCATGATAAGTGTGAGCGAGCAGGATGATTTCATTGTGGTTTTGCTTTTGGTTATTGTGTGTTGGTTTTTAATACTGGACGCACACTGCCGGATGCGCCGGCTTCTGACCATGGGGTATTACCCTACTCAATATTTATAAATCCAGCCTTGGCGGGCGGGCGGTGACGATTAAAGAAGTCGGATCGGGAGTTTTCGGACGGCCGCCGGTTGTGGTGCGGCGAAGATTTTATGCAAAGCCAGGTGGGCGGGGAGAAAGGCGGCGAGCCAGAGCACGCCCAGCCACAGGATGACATAAATATTTTGATTGATCCAATGTTGTGGCTGCTGGTCGTTGAAACCGTAAAGATAATTAATATTGATGGGGATATTAGGGTTGGCCAGATGGGTTCCAGCGGAAGGAGTAAAAAAGTAGCAGACAAACACCAATCCTGCGGCCAGACCGGTCCAGGCAGATAAAGCCCGTTGGTTGTAACCCAGGCGGGACAGGAGCCAGATGAGCAGCAAAGGCAACCAGCCATGGAAAAGTGAAAGCCCGCGTGTGAAAATCGGAAGCTGGCGGTCAAACATATAACTGGTCAGATTGAGAAAGTGAAAACCCAGAAGATTGATGCTAAAATCCACGAGCCAGAGGCATTGCGGCAGCAGAATACCCACGGCGCACATGCTGACGATCAAAGAACTTTCCAGCCACATGCCCGCCACTGTGAGAATGAGCGCGGCATCGCAGAACCATAAGAAATTGGTGGCTCCATAGGTGTGCAGATAAATCGGAACGAGGATGGCAAGAAAGACGGTGCCGGCCACTTTGGCGGCGAGTGGAATTTTATGTGGTTGAACTACGGCCCGTTCGCCGGCGATGACAGGATTGGCGGAGGCGACGATCGCCGGAGCTTCAGATTTCATGGCCGAACTTTTTTAAGCAGTTCATTTAGAGTCAGGTTGGGGTGGTTTCATGGACGTGAGCGCGGCCAAAATGGATTTTTGCACTGTTAGATTGGAAAGATTTCCCAGATGACCGCCCTGCTTGAAAACCGTCAATTGTTCCGGACTAAACGTGGCGTGGAGCCAGGCCAGGTCTTCATCCGTCAGGAGAAAATCGTTTTCATTGACGATGACGCGGATGTCGTGGTTGGCGCGCAGACCGGCTTCATACGTCCGCAAATCACCGGCTTCTTTCAACGTTTCCGCCGCCGCCAATCCAAGGCCATGAGTCTGATAATAAGGAGTCGCAAATTTATCAAAATAATCCTGGTAGGAATATTGAAGAATTTCCTGATACACCGGTTCGCGCCGCCAATTCCAGATCGGATGGTGCAGGACTTCCTGATTATTTCGCCGCTGGCTGCTGTAAATAATATCCCGGAGCATGAGTCGAAACGTCAGGCCGATGAGAAACTTGGATTCGATGGCGCTGAACGGCAGGGAGGAGCGCGGCGTGAGGGAGAGCTTGCTCAAGACGGCCACCTTGAGAAAGGTGTTTTCGATGTTGCCGGTGCGGTTGGTGGCCGGCCAACTCAAGGGCGCGCGGTAAAATTCGTCCAGCTTGGAAATCCCATACGCCATTCGAACAGGGGTGTTGATGGCGACATAACGGTCAAACTTGATCAATGGCAACTGACTTGTCGCGCCGACGTCAGACGGAGGCGGATTGGTCGATTCGGTGGCCGCCACGAACAAAGATTGGAATGCCCCCATGGAATAACCCATCAACGCCCGGTTGCCCAACCGATCTGGATATAGCACGTGCAAGCGGTGATCAATTTCCGTCAACGCGACATGCAAGTCGTGGCCATCCACCGGCAGGTAAGCCGGCATCGGTACCGTCGAAGCGTTTTCCATGAACTCGGAGTTGAACGGGCTGCTGACGCACACGACAGAGAAGCCATTTTGGTAGACCAACTCGGCCAGCGCCAGTGAGGTTTCGGCCAGGCGATGCGAACCCAGCCCGGGAACGATATAAACCACGTTCGCCTTTCCCGGCTGCAACCAGAATGTAAATTTTAATTTCCGTCCCGTGGCCGGAATCAAAACCGACCGGGTCTTGCCCCGGTCCGGGAATTCAGGGTCTTTGAAGGTGAAGAAGACGGATTCGAGGGTTTCCAGCGAGGCTTTGTCCGGTTTTCCCTTCACCTGAAAATTCGCCACGCGGTTCGCGCGCGCAAACGTCCAGGCATATTGAATCTCAGAATACGGATCCATTTCGGCCTGACTGAAACGCACATATTCGTCCACGCTGTCGGCAAGATCGTTATACATGACCGCGTAAGTAAAGTAAGTGTAAGGGCCGAGATAGGTCAGCGGATCGTTCGCGACGAATTTGTAGGGAGCGATATAGAGCAGGGGATTGGCCGCCGTGTCGGCGGCCAGACCGGCGGCATCCCGTTCATTGCTCGGTCCAAAAACCGGCAGCATCAAAAAGCACTCCGGCTGCCAGCCCCACTGTCCGAACGTCTGGCCAAAATCCGCGTCCGATTTCGGAATCTTCCATTTGGCTGCCACGTCGAAGAACCCGGCCACTCCGACGGTGCTATTACAAACGAACCGGTAGGATTCATCGCGTGCTCCGCTCCACTTTTTCTGGAGCAGATTATTGATCAATCGTCCCGGGTAAGTGAGATTCCGGCCAAAATTTCCGATTCCGGTTCGGATCGGTTTTACGACGACAAACCGATAAACCACGCTTGTCGGCTTGATTACGTCGATCATCAGCCCCTTGTTGAAATCCCACATCACGCGATTGAATGGTTCGATGGGATCAGGGACGGATTTGGGGAGAATAACGGATTCCGCTACCGGTGAATTTGTGAAACCAGGGGCGAATCCTTGCGCGTGTGCGACTACCGGGAGGCACAACGAGAGGAGCACCAGCGCCGAACTTAAAATTCTGCGGCCCGGTTGGATTTTCAAATCGCTCGCCTTCTGGTTATTGAAGTAAAAATCATTTTTGTTGACTGATTTTTCTTCAAATACACAGGTTCTATTCAGTTAAGATGGTTGTTTGCCATGATGACATGGAAAGTGCCGGCATTATTTCTCCGATGCCGCGTCCGGTACGCCCGCGTCCTCCACCAGCACCCATGCGTTGTCCGGATTGTATTCCTTGATCGCCCACGCTATCCGTGAAGTCTTTTCACCTAAATTTTGCTGATAAACTTTGCCATCCTGGTTGACGATGAAGGTCATGATGCCCGACTGGTCCCAATGCTCCGGATAAGCCACCAACGCGAAGCCTCCCGTCAAATTGCCGTGGCTGAGGTAATTCATTTTCCCGCCGGGTGCTGCCTCGCCTTGCCGGGTCAGAATTCTGAAATAATAACCATGAAACGGATGTGGACCCGTGCCCCGCTTGTAATGATAGCCCTCGGCATGGGCTTCCGCCACCAAAGGCCCGAAAGGGCTGGCCGGTTCGTTCGCCAAGACCGTCCAGTAGAGACCATCTTTCATTCCGGGCGTGCTTTTGAATTTCTGCGCGTAATTCGTTCCGCCGCCCGCGACTGGATTCATGCTGGCATATTGCTGTTGCGCCGCCACATAAGACCGGCAAACGCCGATGGCGTTGAGTTCGTCTTCCCCGATGTGCCGGTTGATGATCTCATCCTTGCCCGCCACCGTGTCGAAATGCCATTGCCCGTTCGTTCTCACCAGCGGAATCGGCATCGGCCAGTCGTTTGTGCCAATTTCAAAAGTGATTTTGTCCGTCCCCTCATTCACCGGATTGCAGCCCTGTGCCATGGCGGCGGCAAACTTCTGCGCATTGTCTGTGTCCTGCACTTTATCACCGGTCAAAAGATCCTTGAATTCCGGGCCGAAAATCTCCTGCAAGGTTGCTGTGTCTTTGGCTTCGGCGGCGGCCTGCAAAGCTTTTACCGCCTCATCCGGCGATGCAAATAACCGCTGCCCCGCCCCGGATGCCTGTTGCGTTGTTTCCTGGTCCGCCGCCTGCAGGTTCACCGGCAAAATATTCCAGGCGCCCGCCAACAGTGCGACCATCAAGAGGCTGGGAAAAAGAGTCAATTTTTTTGAGAATTTCATAAGTGTATCCGGTTTGTTTCAGTCAAATCAGTTTTGTGGTTTAACGCTTTCCCCCACCATGTCCGCCGCCGCTGGAATGCGCTACTGCACGGCTGGCAGATCCGCGCGCACTGAAAGCATGCACGTCGCGCCCCCGGCCATAACCGCCGCCCCAGCCCCAAAAGCCCACATCAGGCCCCACTACTACTGCGTCGCCGCCGTAGCCGCCGTCCACATAACCCACGCATCCGGTCAGTGTTACTAGCAGCACAGCACCCAATACCAATCCGGTCTTGCCGGCTTTCAAGAAAGTTTTTTGGTCATTCATGGAGTTGAGAATAATCCAAAAAATACGCCGATACTATGGGGTGTTTACCCTATGTGTGCGTTTGGATTCAGCCACTATCTCCAGTTGGCGGACTAACGCTCCTTCTTTTTAGGTGCCGGCGGATGGTTTTCTGAATTTTCCTTTACCACCGCGATGATCTCTTCCATCCCTTCCTTGATCTCGTTGACTTGCGGATGCACTTCCTTGATGAGATCATGTTCGATCTTGGATAACTTTTCGATTCGTTTGCCTTGCTCGCGGAGCTGATCCAAAAGGGCATTCTGTTTGGTTGAAAGCCGATGCATCCACCAAAAACAAGCCCCCCAGCAAATGGTTCCCGCCAAAGTCATCCAGAAGGCGAGATTGTTTTTATTCATGGTGAATCATTCAGCGGACTCCATTCACAGCACATGCGAAAAAGTGTTTGTTGTGAGTTATACATTGGCTTCATTGAGTGCGGGTTATGATGCCCGTGCGCGGCGCGGGGTTTGGAGCCGGTGCCGCCCTCCGGGTTCAAGCCGGCGGCGGCTGATCGTGATGGGCCGGGAGTTTTTTGATTTTGGTGCGGGGAGAGTTTATTGTGCCTCATGCCGTAACCATAGACTGCACCGCAGCCTGTCCACCATGGGGTGTTCACCCCAAATCCGCGTCAAACAATGGTCAACTGCACACTGTTTTCAATGATGCCGGCGCTGATGGCATAACGGGTGAGGCCGGCGGTGTCGTGGATGTCGAGCTTTCGCATAAGATGCTCGCGATGCTTCTCCACCGTCTTCATGCCGATGCCGAGTTCCGCCGCCGTTTCCTTGTTGGCCTTGCCTTCGGCGACCAGTTGCAGCACTTCCATCTCTCGCGAAGTTAATTGGGCAATTTTCTGATTGGACACGCCGGTGCGGCCAGACAATTGTGGATTAAGCCGGTCAAAATGTCTGGCAATGGACGGGCTGAAAAATGTTTTCCCCTTTTGAATTTCCCGGATTGCCCGGCACACATCGTGGGCGGAGGTTTGCTTGAGCAGAAATCCCACTGCACCGGAATCGGTCGCGTTTTTGACATACGCATCATCGCTGTGTGCCGAGAGCATGAGTACTTTGGTCGTAGGGACGGCTTTGAGCACCTGCCGGGTGGCTTCCAAGCCATTTAGTAACGGCATCGCGATATCCATCAACACCACGGCGGGACGGAGTTTTTTGGCCAGCGCGACCGCCTGGCGGCCGTCTTGCGCCTCGCCGACCACTTCAAAATCGTCCTCAAGTTCGAGCATCTTGCGAAAGCCCTCGCGCACAACCATGTGGTCTTCCGCCAGCAGAACAGTGATTCGTTTCATGGACATTCAAGTGTAGTTTGTTTACCGGATTTTTTCAGCGCGTCCTTGCGGACATGGGCGAATGGAATCTCCACCTGGATGGCCGTGCCCTGTCCAGGTGCGGATTCGATGCAAAAAATGCCGCCGACCATTTCAACGCGTTCCCGCATGCCGAGCAGCCCCAACCGTTTGCCTCCCTTGGCTTGCAATTGGCGTTCCACACTGAAGGATTTGCCGTCGTCCTTGATTTTCATGCCGATGCCATCCGCGAGTTTCTGGATGCTCACTTCCACGCGGCTGGCCTGCGCATGGCGGGATACATTGGTGAGCGCTTCCTGGGCGACGCGATAGAGCACCGTGCGCTTGGAGATGTCCAATTCTTCAATGCCCGCAAAAGCCTTCAGGTGAACGTGGATGCGCGTCCGTTTGGAAAATATTTTCACAAACGAATGCAGCGCGGGAATCAGGCCGAGGTCGTCGAGCACCGCCGGGCGCAATTCGCGGGCGAACTCATGCACGATGTCCACCGATTTTTCCACCAGCCGTTGCGTGCGGGCGATGTCGCGGTCGAGATGCCTGGTGTTGAGCGCGGCCTCTTTTTTCAAGGCCGCCAGCCGGACGTTGATGCCCGTCAAAGTCTGGGCGATGACATCATGCAGCTCGCGGCTGATTCTTTTTCGTTCGTCCTCCTGCGCCGAGATGATCTGGCGGGACAAGCGGCGCAACTGTTCTTGCATGAGATCGGACTTTTCCAACAATTGCGAATAATGGTGTTCGCTTTTTTTGAGCGCCGCCTCCACTGACTTGCGCTGGGCGATCTCCTGTTTCAACTCCAGGTTCGAGGCGGCCAGCTCCACGGTGCGCTGGCTCAACGCCTCGACGATTTTTTTCAGGTGGGCGGTGGCTGCCCGCGCGCCGCGCTGCAATTCCTCAATCGGGAGGATCGCCACGGCAAAGAAAATTCCCGCCTGCTTGATGAGCGCGGAGCGTTTGCGGGCCGGATAGCCCGGCAACAGTTCGGCGACCAGGGTTTGCTCATGAAGCTTGGCCAGATCGAGCGTTTGCAGCCCGGCGGCCAGCGCCTGGCTGCCCAGCCCGCGCGCCGACTCCAGGCTCGCCGACACACCCTGCTTGAGGTGCGCTCGCAACGCGGCCTGATAGCGTTGCGACAAATTTGAAAGGTTGTGTTTCATAAGCTTCTGAATTCACGCGCAACCCGCCGCACGGATTTGACTGACTTCACCACCATTCGCTGCGTGCTGGCGATGTCATCTTTGAAACCCCTGGTGTTGAGCCGTGCCTCCTGTTTCAAGGAGAGCAGCCGGACATTGATGCCCAGCAAGGTCTGGGCGATTTCATCCTGAAGTTCGCGGCTGATATTCTTGCGTTCATTCTCCTGTGCCGCCAGCACCCGGTGCGTCAGTTGCCGCAAACGTTTCTGCAACTGGAGCGATTCCTCCAGGCATTTCTGGTGGTGCTTTCCGCATTTTCTGGCGGTGTCTTCCATGACCTTGCGCCGGACAACGCCCCGTTGCAATTGACGGTTGGTGGCGGCCAGTTCTTCCGTGCGCTGGTCCAAGGTTTCCTCAAGCCGGTTCAAATGAACCTTGCCCTGCCGCGCGGCGCGATGGGTTTCCTCAATCGGAATATTGGCCTCGGCAAAAAATATTTCCGCCCGCTTGATCATGCTGTTTTTGTTGGTGGATAATTTCAGTGTTGTGAGCGCTTGCTCGTGAATCCGGGACAGTCCCAGCGTCTGCAATCCCAAGGCGACCGCCTGGCGTCCCAGTCCCAGCGCCGGTTGCAAACTCGCGCGCGAACCCGGCTTCAGATACGTTCGCAAGGCTGTCACATATGCTGGCGACAACCCGATTAGATTTTGCTTCATGTTGGCATGCTGGGGCCGGGTGGGTTAGGTAGAAAGCTTTATCTTGCTACAGCGACCACAACCCACGACAGCATTCGCCGGTTTCACATCATTGTATATGGGGTAAAACCCTACCCCAATGAGGGGGAAATTTAAAAACCCGGTGAACACCGGAGGAAAAGTGTTCGCCGGGCGATGCCGGTCCGAACAAAATTATATTTCGTCCGGGTCGTGCAAAATTTCAAGTCCGCTGCAACTCCACCCGCAAGCGCGATAAAATTACTTCCCGCGATACTTCAAGGGATTGCAAATCCGGTCGAGCCGTTCAGCTTCAAGTTTTTTCAGAACCATCTGCCGCTGTCTCTGCTTGATGGCGTCCGCGATGGTTTGGGGAAGCTGGCAGGCTTGTTTGAGCAGTTCCATGACCGTGAGGCAAATGGCTTTGATCGTTTTCATGATGGCTTTTTAGCCGCTCCCGTTGAACGGCTTTTATCCCGCCGGTAAATCGGTTTCACAAATGCGTCGGCCCGGAACCCGGCCGGCCCCTCCCACGGTTCAAGCCCTTGGTGTTCATTCTCGACAAAGTCACCGCGACTCACCAATTCATTCCATTCCAAACGTCGAAAGTTTTTCGGAGCGTTTGCCTGCGCGTCGGCCTCGGGTTCGATGAAGCTGGTTTGGTTCGGAATCATAATTTTAATGGGTGATGGGTTTTGTCTGACTTGCCGGCACAGGCCCCGGCTCCGTTCATCAGACGCTCTTTGGTTTTACGAACAGCAAAACAATTCCGCCGACGAGCGCGAGCGCACCAACTGCGGGTGGAATAAAATGACTGTCGGTGGTTGCAATGTGCATCCCCAGGAAATCGACGGTTTTTCCCGGTGTCGTAAAACTCAAACCCGAATAGGCGAGCACCACAATACCCAGGGTGATGAGCAGGACTGAAAAGATGGTTTTCATGTTCATATTGAATAATTTGATTTGGTTGGCCGGCGGTTTTTCAAAGCACCGGTCTCCGCCCGGAGATGACCCGGAGTAAAACCGCTATGATGGCAAGGACGAGGAGGATGTGAATCAAACCGCCGGCAGTGCCGGTGATGAGTCCCAGCACCCACAGAATGATCAGGATGACTGCAAGTGTGTATAACATAAAATATCTTTTGGTTGGTTGGCCGGCTGGCGCGTTGCCGCGCCGGTCGGCAAACCGTTGACAGGTTTAGTTGATGACCACGGGTACGGCGACGGTCATGTTGTTGATCACGCTGGTCACGCCGTTGATGTCGGTGGCCAGCTTGGTGACGAGGCTTTTTTCCGCGTCGTTTTTAGCCACGCCGCTCAAGGTGACGACGCCGTCCGTCGTCGTGACTCCGGTATGCAAGGCGCTGGTCGAGCGGTGCGATACCAATGACGATTTGACTTCAGCCGTGATGGAGGCGTCATCAATTTTATCGCCGATGGTTGCGTCTGGCGCTGCCGGAGTTGTGGCGATCGTCATGTCGTTATCCACCGCTTGGACGTTGTCGATGTCCTTGGCGTATTCGGTGGTGAGTTCCTTTTGGGCCATGCTGCTCGCTTCACCCTGCAAGGTGACGATGCCGTCTTTCACATACACGGTGGTTCCGGTGGCGCTCACATTGCGATGGAACAACAGCGCGGTTTTCACCTTCCAACCGATCCAGGCGTCTGAATGTTCTGCCGGTTGTGTGCCGCTGACCACCAGTTGATTGTCCACGCTCTTCACACCGGGCAGACTCGCCACGGTATCTTCCGCCATGGATTTGTGCGACGTGTCGGCGACCGTGCCGGTCAGGGTGACCATACCATTCTTGGAATCCGTTTTAATGGAATCATCTTTAAGGTAGGTTTTAAACACATAGGACTTCGCGGCTGACGACTCAATGCGGCTGTCCATGTCGGCGGCGCGCAACGGCGCGCTGGTGATTAACATGGCGCCCACGATGGCGGCAAGGATTGATGGGGATATGGGTTTCATTTTATTTCTTTCGGTTATTAGATGGATGGTTTTTGACACTGAACACACCTTGATGGATGAACCGGTTCCTGACTATGGGGTGTAACCCTACCTGCTTGGCCGCTATGGTGGGTGCCAAGTATGGCTAACCATGGCTGGTGATATTGGCGAGGCGTAAAACTGCGGCGGCCATGCCGGATGAGTTTGCTTCAACCGCCTCTGTATTTCATGGACACCGGGAACCCCCGGTTAATTTTATCTTGCCGCCGCACCGGCGATTTCAATCCGACATGGCCGCGACCGCTTGGAGAAACCAGGCTGAATGAGG
>Ga0206798_1010_pt1 | contig 45443 bp, 43 predicted proteins | sample Alteio_BWOrgCont_66_FD_152893 | JGI IMG/M metagenome (GOLD analysis project Ga0206798, IMG submission 152893) | Enriched cells from forest soil in Barre Woods Harvard Forest LTER site, Petersham, Massachusetts, United States -... | ecosystem: Environmental > Terrestrial > Soil > Temperate forest >...
AAAGCGACATGGTTAAGCTGGACATGCTCGTGAATACCGAGCCCATGGATGCCTTCTCGTGCATCGTCCATCGCACCAAAGCAGAGAGCAGGGGACGCGTCCTGGCGGAAAAACTCAAGGAAGTCATCCCGCGCCAGCAATTTGTAGTAAAAATCCAGGCGGCCATCGGCGGGAAAATCGTGGCATCGGAGACTGTCAGCGCCTTCCGGAAGGACGTGACGGCCAAGTGCTACGGCGGCGACGTATCGCGCAAACGCAAGCTGCTGGAGAAGCAGAAAGAGGGAAAAAAGCGGATGAAATCCATCGGGAATGTGAACATCCCGCAGGAAGCCTTCATCGAAGTGCTTAAGGCGTAACTGTTTATTTTTTCCAAACAGCGGTGGGCAGGCCTGCAAATTCAGCTTTCCATCCCTTTGTTCCGGGTCGGTAATATATAATCAAATTGCCGCAATCGGCAAAGGCAAGCTCATCGGCGTGCCGAGGCAGGCCTGTAATTTTTGGAGCGTTTCCTTCAAAATAAATCGCCACCACCCGGCTATTGAGGAACGCCTGCCCTTCAATTGTTTTGACGCTCTTTGGGACTATAATATTGGTCAGGGTTGAAAACTCGAAACCCATGATTTTAACGATCCCATCCGGAATGGTATAACTACCAGTTTTGCCTTCAGGACATTTTACGATCGCGGAGTCACGCTTGTTGAACAGCACACCATCCGCGGCGCCGTAAGTTGAATTATCTTTGTTCACAATGATGGCTTTTAAGTTCCTACAATCGGAAAAACATCCATCCCCGATGCTGATAACTTTTTTACCAATCGTGACTGTTGTCACGTTTGCACATCCATAAAACGCAGAATCGCCAATATCGGTCACGTCATCTGGAATTTTAACGCTTGTCAGGTTGGTGCATGAAGCAAAAGCAGCATCTCCGATATCTTTGAGTTTTTTGTCAAACAAAACGTTCGTCAAACCAAAGCAATTTTCAAACGTATGGGTCTCGATAATTTTGATATTGTCACCCATGGAAATACTTGTCAGATGCAATGAGCGTGGGAAGGAGTGATTTTCAATTTCAGTGACGCTGTTCGGCACTTTGAAATTACCGACTTTCGCTTCCGGATATTTGACGAGAACCGTGTTGTTGTTTTTGTATAAGACGCCATCCACACTGCTGTAGGTGGGATTTCGCAGGTCCACATTAATACTAGCAAGGTTTGGGCATTCCGAAAACGTGATCCATTCGTCTCCATCGTCTACAATCGTACTGACATTTTTCCCGATTGAAATGTTTGTGAGCGCGGTACAGCCATAAAACGAATGAGACTCAATGGTAGTCACGCTGTTGGGGATGGTAACGCCCGCCAGATGTTCAGCTTCGTGAAATGCATTATCGTCAAGTTCAATCACACCATCTGGAATAACGTAATTGCCTGTTTTGCCGCCGGGACAAGTAATAAGTTCAGTTCGATCCTTATTGAATAGAACGCCATCCACACTGCTGTATACTGAATTGGATGGATCAACAATAATCTTAGTCATCCTAACGCACCCGGTAAACGCAACTTCCCCGATATTGGTGACACTGGCTGGAATAATTATATCGGTCAAGTTATAGCAGTGGGAAAACGCACCAAACTCAATGCTTTTGAGACTGTCCGGCAATTTAACATGAGTCAGTTGGCCATGCCCCTCGTAAGCGATGCTTCCAATAACGGTGACGCCGTAGGGAATCACGAGGTTGGCTTGCTTTTGCACCCAGGGCATTACTACCGGCCCGGACATGGGTTGCATCTGTGCCTGCGTCGATACCACCCCCAGAAATCCAAGTCCAATCAAGGCGAAATAGTTTTTAAGGCTTATCACTTTTAAAGGAATGGCACCCGCAAATTCCTTGTCCGCTTCCGGATGAAGCAAATGATTCACAATCCGGCAATTTTACGCGCACGCCCCAGTGATTCTTCCAGAGGAACGCCTTTGACTTCGCCGGATTCAATTTCTGCAATGCGGCGGTCTGCTTCAGTTTTCCATGCCGACGCGACGGATGGTTCAACGCCACCGTGCCGCGCGAGCAGGATGCGATCAATCAATTCTGCCACCATGTCACCCGGCATTTCACGAGTTTCTTCAACAATCTCATCCAGCGTAATCGGCACGATTGAAGTCTGGCTCACGAAGTGAATTTTAACAAGGGCGAACGCCACGCAAACGCAAACTGCTGGAGAAGCAGAAGGAAGGAAAAAAACGGATGAAATCCATCGGCAACGTGAACATTCCGCAGGAAACGTTCATTGAAGTGCTCAAGGCGTAATCAATGCTACTGGTCGCCATGTCCGCCACCGGAAGAATGCACAGCACCGCTTGGGGCATGATTTTCTGTCCAGGGCCGGCTGGTGTGCAGTTGTAATGACTGACGGCTTTCCGGATGAACGGCATAGCGAGACGGCAGATTCCTGCCATGATACCAATGCCCGCCATCATTCCAGTAGTAATATCCGCCCGCCGGATAATAATAAACATCCACGTCTGGATAATAGTCGTATGAGTAATAGCCGTCCGGTCCCGGTCCATAAACCACGCAACCTACACATGACAATATCGCGAAGGCCATCAGGCTTAATGCAACTTGCAATAACTTTTTCATAATTCCATTTTTTAGCAGTTGGCGCGCCAGCATTCATGCAAGGGGAGGGGAATTTTCCTTTCATTTAGCCCGATTAAAGGTATTTTGGCGGGATTAAATTTGTGTAATTCCGTCAAATCTATGTCTAAAGGGAAATTATGATCCGTTGGCTGTTTTCCAAGACCGTGCGCGATGCCGGGGCGATGCATAAGCATGTCTATCGCATGTTATGTGCGCAGCGCGATTTGATTACGCCGGTGGCCTTTCAATTGGTGAGCGGGGCGTTGGTAGATTTGCGTAAAGCGCTTCATGATCGCGAACCGGTCGGGACAATTCGCGAAAAGATGTTGACTTGCGAAGAAGTGGCCAACAAATGGCTCAAGTCGTATCCGCATCCCCTCTGGCGCGAAAACGTGGAGGTATTGCTGGTGGCCATCGCCGTGGCCATGGCCATCCGCACATTCTTCGTTCAACCGTTCAAGATTCCCACCGGCTCCATGCAACCGACGCTCTATGGCGTGACGGCCGAACCCGATTACGGCCCGCTTTGGCGCGTGGCCGGCACCCCCGACCAGGCAAAAGCCGTGTACCAAAAAATCATGCAGGAGGAAAACGATATCGTCGTCCCGACGGGTTGGGCCCGGGTGAAGGATTGGTTCCATGGGATTTCGTACGTTAATTACGTCGCTCCGGTGGATGGGCAGGTGGAGGTGAGTCCCATGCTCCATTTCTTCATTTTTAATATCAAGCAGACCATTTCCATCGGCGGCGTCCAACACACTTTTTGGTTCCCGCCGGATTATGGCGAATCACAGGTCAAGTCGCCTGATGGCAATTTGATTGATCCGTTCATCTATCGGGCGGGCCTATTTTCGAACCGCTCCTTCAAAAAAGGTGATGTCGTGGTTAAATTGAAGGTGATAGCGGGGGACCACCTGTTCGTGGACCGCCTGACCTATAATTTCCGCAAACCGGCCCGCGGTGATATCGTTGTTTTTGAGACTAAGGGCATTCCCGAAGACCAGCGTAACCTCTACCAAATCCCCGACGATGAGTTCTACATCAAACGACTCTGCGGGTTGAGCGGCGAATCCATCCTGTTGCAACAGGATTACATCGCCACCAGCGTTGCGAATTCTGGCGGCGCAGATGTGCCGGTCGGACATCTTGTCGTGGATGGAAAGGCGCTCTCGGCCTCCACGCCGCATTTTGAAAACCTCTATTCCTTCGAAAATCCACCCGCCGGCGCGAAAACCATTCCCTATAAAGAGGACGGCTATTTCGGGCACGCCATGGTCCAACGACTGCAGCCCGGCCAGGAGGTCCAAATCCGGCCCAACCACCTGTTTGTCATGGGCGACAATACGATGGACAGCCTCGATTCGCGTTACTGGGGTGACTTTCCCGATTCAAGCATTGTTGGCAAGGCCTTCTTCGTTTATTGGCCGCTGTCATCGCGATTCGGCTGCGGCATCCAATAATCAATTAACATGAATGTCCCGAATGGCGAAACGGTATTGATCACCGGCGCAAGTTCGGGAATCGGCCTTGAGCTCGCCAGATTTTTTGCCGCTGAAAACGCCCTCAATGATTCCGCCAGGAAGACCAATCTGATTCTAGTGGCGCGAAATAAGCCCGCGCTGGAGGCCCTCGCGCAGGAACTCAATACAGAATATCAAGCGAAGGTCACAGTCCTTCCGGCGGATTTGTCCCTTCCCGATGAACCAAAACGCATCTTTAACGAGCTGCAGACCGCAAATGTCCACGTGGACGTGCTGGTCAATAATGCAGGCTTCGGCGCCATCGGAGCGTTCACGGAATTGCCGCTGGAACGCCAAATGGAAATGATCCAGGTGAACATCAGCGCATTGACCGCACTCACGCGCTTGTTCGCTCCGGGAATGGTCCGGGCGCGCCGCGGCGGAATCCTCAACGTGGGTTCGGTTGCCGGGTTTGTGGCCGGGCCGGGAATGGGAGTGTATTACGCCACCAAAGCGTTCGTCTTATCATTTAGCGAGGCACTGGCGGCGGAATTGGAGGGGACGGGGGTCATTGTCAGCGTCTTATGCCCGGGGCCTACCGCGACAAATTTCGGAAATGTGGCCGGATCCAAAAATGTGAAGATAGTACGCGTGCCGGGCATGACCGCCGAAGAAGTCGCGCGCCAGGGGCATCGGGACTTCCGGCGCGGAAAAGTCGTTGCCATCTCGGGCTTACAGAACAAGTTGCTCGTGTTTTTGATCCGCTTCACGCCGCGCTGGGTTTTGCGGAAGATGGTTAAAGGATTTAACGGGTTTAACCGGACTAAACCGGCTTAGCTGACCAGGCCGGTGAGATTAATTCTTTGTAATAATCTCGATAACCTTTGATTTAGTCGGGAGTTTTCTATTAATTTCATCAAGTTCTCTGTGGCTCACAACTGACAACGAACTAACTTTAAATTATGAAAAGAATTTTAGCTCTCATCGCCCTAACGGGCGCACACTTCCTGGCCCCAGCTATCCATGCCCAGGGTGATTACAAAGTCCTCGATACCACCAAACTTTTCGGCAATGGCGGCATCGATTATGTCTATGCCGAAAATGACGAGCGGCGCGTCTATGTGCCGCGCGGCGGAAACACCTACGTTTTCGGCCTGGACAGTCACCAATACATCGGTTGCATCACCAACATAGGCGGACATGGCATCGCCGTTGACACTAAATCGCATCATGGCTTCGGCAGTGCTCCCAAAATCGGCATGTTCGACACCGAAACAATGCAGAAAATCAAGGACATCGACGTCCAAGGCCGTCCCGATGGCATCCTTTTCGAGCCGTTCAGCGGCAAGGTTTTAATCCTAAGCCACGAGTCACCCAGCATCACCATGATTGATCCCGCCGATGGAACTGTAACGGGCACTATTGACGTGGGCGGGGCCATGGAACAGGCCCAAAGTGACGGCCAGGGAAAATTGTACGTGGATGTCGAGGATGAAAAGAAAATCGCCGTGGTGGATATGAAAGCCATGAAAGTCCTCACCGAATATGATCTTGGCGACAGCGCCGGAGAGCCGGGCGGACTGGGGCTCGACGCTCAGAACCACATTCTATTTGCGATGTGCTCCAATCCCGGCGTATGCATGGTCGTCAATGCCGATAACGGCAAAATCCTGGACACCTTGCCCATTCACAGTGGAACGGACGGCGGCGGCTTTAATCCCGCCACCATGGAGGCCTGGAGTTCGCAGCGCGACGGAACCCTCACCATCATCAAAGAAAACAGCCCCACCAGCTTTGCAATTGAGCAAACCGTGACGACCAAGGCCGGCTGCAAGACTTCATCCCTTGACACAAAGAACAATCAAATTGTTTTGATTTGCACCGAACGCATGCCCCAGGCCACCAATGCTCCCGCCATGACCCCGCCGCCTATGACGCCCACCAACGGGCCTGGAGGCCAGCGCCGTTTCGGCGGACGCGGCGGCCCCGGCAATCTTGATGTGCTCTGGGTCGGCCGTTGATTTTCTCCATTCTTAAGGCGGCGCCCATCGGCTAATAATCACCAAAATAAATGAACCGGATTTTGGTCATATGGTCTTGAATACTTACCTCAATAGATCCACCCAATTCATTACTCGAACTCGCCCAAAAATCATCGAATTGGGGATAGTGTATCACTTTGCCGTCGCTGACGAACGGTACATCTACCAGACGGTTCGTAATACATGGGCATCCTGAGCCATCAGCGGGAGTCGCATCAAATTGCTTGGTTTGAAGCAACTCAGCATAAGCCCGCATATCTACCGGACCTCCTTTGGGGCCGACTAAATAAACCTCACCGTCAATCCCGTCAGCACCTCCTATTACTGGATCGACCCGTATGATTCGCCCGGCCCTGGGCAACGGAAAACGGAAATCACAATACAACATCCGGCAATAAAAAATATTTCCCGGCTCGACCGAAACAGACGGCAATTTTTCGTGCATTCTGGGAAAACTGCGAAGAGGCGGCATCAACACATATACGACCAATGCAGCATAGGCTACAGGAACCCAAAATACTGCGATTGCGAGGCTAATTAGAATACGTTTTGGCAAACGAACCCACACTAGCGCGGAGAAAATAATGATTCCGATAATTATGAATGCAATCGAAGCCATAATCGCAAATTTGCGCTCATACTTCGCCTCGCTCAATAAAAAATTGCAATTATTTAATACCTTAACAAAGGGCAGGGGACTTGGTTTTCGAGTTATATCCCGATCGGGACCGTAAAATACTTCTGCAGAATTAATGCAATGCTGCCTTTCAGGCGGGGCGGGGGCTGGGACACGCTGGGCACAATTTTTACAGCAGCATGAGTGGACACCCGGTTCCGGATTATTTCCGCCATGATCGGATTGACTTTGTTCCATTGGGCCGTGACATCGCCGACGATGGCGATCACATCCGGGGCGAACCCGGTCACGAGCATAGCAATGCCCGCGCCCAGATATTCAGCTATATGCTTCAAAGCTTCCAATGCCAGCTTATCACCTTGATCCACCAATTGCAGAAGGTCTCCGAAGTTTTTCACAGAACCTTTCCTGCCGCCGCCGGACTTTGCGTCGTTGTAATAACGCACGGCGGCAGTATTGGACGCGTACATTTCCCAGCAGCCGTAATTGCCGCAACTGCACAGGGGACCTTTCTCGTTAATGGTCACATGCCCGAACTCGCCGGCAAGGCCTGACGAGCCGCGGATAAGCTGATTGTTCAAGATCATTCCCACGCCGATGCCCTCGGAAACCGTGACCACCACCAGGTTGCGAACGTTCTCCATATGCTTGCCGAACCAGAATTCCGACAGGGCGCAGGCATTGGCGGCGTTTTCCATGTTCACGGTGAGTCCCGTGGCGTTCTCCAATTGTTTTTTCAGGTCCGTTGCGTGCCATCCAAGGTTCGGGGCAAATATCAGTTTTTGGGATAATAGATTGATGCGGCCGGGAACACTCACGCCGATATCTTCATAACTCATCCGCGGATATTTCGTCATCCAATCGCGAATGCATCGTCCCGCGTGGCCGACGAATGTAGTTGCGTCCGCCGGCGTGGGAATCGTCTCCCGGACAAGAAAATGGCCGCTTAAATTGGCCAGGGCGAGCTCTGTCACACAAGGCTGGATGTTGATCCCGAAAATACCCGCGCGGTTTTCATTGAGATGCAAAAAAGTCGGCCGGCGGCCCCGGGGCAATTTTCCGGTCGTGCCTTCGAGCAGCCAGCGGTCTTTGATCAACTGCTTGGTGATGACGGATACGGAACTGCGTTGCAGGCCTGAATCGCGCATCAGGTCGGCCCGTGAGATCGGCTGTCGTTCCCGCACGAGGTTGAGAATGATGCGGGAATTGATATCGCGGGCGGTTTCGCTCGTCGCCACCTGAAAATTGTTCAGATCAATTTTATACATGAATCAAAAAACTCGCAAATGTCCCGGCCTGGCTTCTTAACGATTTCGACCGCCTCGATTAATTGCAAACACAGCTTATTTAGGATGCAAGTCATCATAGGCAAAGCAGGGCACCAGCCAAGCCCTCAAATTTCACTACATGATGCATTCTGCTGTGTTTAGATTAGTAGCGAAACAAACAATCACAATCATTTAAACTGTATTATCCCATAGGTAAAATATCCAAAACTCCAAATATTATCCAAGAATCTCCAGCATTGTTATAGTTAGACAATGTTTGACAACTTTACACCTTGATTTGCAATAGTTTATACGGTCAAAAGTTTCCGCGTTTTTTTTCATTTTTCGTGTTGACACACTTAGAAATGGGGCGTTATTGCCCTCGCCCATTCAGGCTTTTCGAGAGAGCTTTCTGGGGTTTGTCCCATTACAGGAAGTTTCGTGCCATCACGCAATTTCACCCATCGTTTACCGATAGCCGCCACGTCGTTCGTGTCCAAAATCATCCCGTTACTTAGAAATACTTCCACGCCGTCAGGACTGGAGGCAACGCCAGTGACGTTGACGCCGACCCAGTCCTGAGACGTGGACCCCGTGTTCGCTGTAGGCTGCGTGACCGTCACGGTCCCAACAGGTACTTGAGGAAATTGCATTACAGGGATTGGAATATGCACCGGAGCCATTACAGTTGGTCCGGAGCCCGCGCCGGCCGACACCCTGGTATGTATCGGTTTGACAGCCATTGCGCTCGTAGCACCGCGCTTAACGCCAGTGAAGGCCGCCCCAACGACGTGTCTGGTTACGAAAGTAAAACCGAACGTGAGAACGTGCGGCACCGTCCACGCACCAACCAAAATGACCATTATGACTATTGGAATGACAACGAACGGTGAACGGCCATGGTATTTTTCGCCGTGGAGCAGGGCATTACCGCTCATTGAGCTCGTCATCATAGTATCATACAAATCGTGGTACCGGCGTTTTTTGTCCAAAGAATACCAACCGGACATGGTGGGTTTTTCCAGCCGAGAGGGCATGTCACTTTGCGAGTACCAATGCCAGCGAAAACGGTCCTTAATAGTCATGCCGAACGTGAGCGGACTTTTGCTCATGTTCTGCACCTGAAACCATTCAGTTGTTAATCGGCGAAAGTTTTTGTCAACCTTTTCGGGATGCTGCGTAATCCAGAAAAGGTTGTCGTCAAGCCGACGCAGTTCTGAAACATACCAATCACATGCCGCACCAACAGTTTGATAATATAACGGCGGGAATTTTTTATGTGCTTCGTCAATAAAATAGTCAATTCCACGGTTTCCTCGAACGTCACCACATCGGAAAGCAAAATCAGGCACAACTTTAAACACGTCATTCTTTTTGTTTGGCAAGCAGAGCAAGCGCGAGCGGCCATATTTCCATTCGGATTCGACGTAAGCAACCTTTCCGCTTTGCAGCTGTTCAGAGACATATGCTTCGTCGTAACCATCGGCAGGAACGTAACGCCAGAACTCCCGCGCTTGCTCGAAATCCAAATACACGATGCGTTTGCTAACGTCGATTGGCCTCTTAATAAACATGTGGCAATATTCCGCTATGGTCCACAAGCGGCCGCTTGCATTTGACATGACCAAAGGAATATCAGTGACGATGAGACGGTCGGTTTTTTCCAAACTTTTGATTATCTGGATGACAGACCAAAGAGTTTTACCGCCTCCGATTCGTGCTGTGATGGCAGTAATATCAGCCATGAGATAATTCCATAAGGATAAACCAAAGCGTTAATATTGCCCAACCCATGAGCAGGTAGAACCAAATCGTGGGCTTATTTTTATAGATCTCCGCATAACGTTTGCTGCTGATGCGTTGTGAGTCAGGCACGCGCGAGATCACTAAACGGTCCTCCTGACCCGGTGTCGTCAATTTATCGGTTCTGGTTTCTTTGTTAATCATTCGGAAAATGGGGAGGGCGTGGAGAAATAACCGCCATGATTGCCGATATCATCACGTAAAAACCGCCGAGATAAAGACCGTCCCAAATGCCCTGGATGAAACACCCCTCATCGTCAACCCAGTCAGAAAAGGAGGAGGTGGACGTGATGACAACAGGGACGGGATTTGTCGAAATGAGAAAGACCTCGTTCGTCACCGTGACGTAATTTGTGACCTGGGCAGAGAGAAGTAGAGGAAAGACCAAACAAACGAGGATGTAAGTAATTTTTTTCATGCAAGAAAAAATAAAACAATGGCTTGAACAAACGCAAATGAAGGAACCATCACCAGATAACGCCACGCCATCCAGGAGATGAAAGAGGAAAGCATGGCGGTGATAGGAAGAAACGCCGTAAGAATGTCCCAACCAGGCCAAGCCGTGGCACCACTAACTGTTGTCTTTAAAGTGGCAACACCAGATGCACCAGCAGAGAGAGGCGCGGTGACGGAGCCCGAGGAAATGACTTGAGAAATGTAAAAAATAAGAATACCAGCAAGGACCGTAGCCGTTACGATGGACAAATTAACACCAAGAATTTCCTGCTTATTTCCCTCCAACTGACGTTGTTGCATCGTGTCTTTGAGAGCTTCGCGCAAACATTCGAGAGCCCAGAGGAAAAAGGAAAAATTGAAAATGAGCAGGATAAAGCTCCGAACAATGGGAGCCCAGGTGGAAAGGGCAGGGGCGAAAGAGGCAACATCAGCAAAAACCAAGTCGAGAGAAGGAGGGGTCCAAGTAGTAGCAACACCACCATAAGGAAGAGAAAGGTGAGGACCAGGAAAAGTGACTGAGGGCATCGCGATTTGAGACGCTGACGCAGTCATGTTTCCGCCAGACCCATCAAAGTTCGTGGAAAGCCCCGACGTGGTCAACGAGCCGGCAAACGAATTGCTGGACCACAAGTTTGAAAACACGGCGCCGGCGGCCACGGCTTCGTTTGAAAGGACGGTTGGGGCGCCGACGCCGTTACTACCAAACTGAAATGCTCCATTGGTGACAGTGCCATTAAGCATGAGCCCAATTTGCTCAGCGTTCACCGTGGCGCGATTTGTGTCCTGAACTATCGTGTTTGAATCACTGTTACCCGCACCGGAAAAATTGGTAAGATAAAGAATAGAGCCATTGATAGTGTCAAGAGTATCGTCATGATAATATGAAGGAATTTGAGCAAATGCTGGTGTTGGTTCAACAAAAAACGAGGAAATAATAAGAGTAAGAAGCCAGTTTGAGAGGCCACACGCATACCAGGAAGAAAAAAGAGTAAAAACAACGGCCACGACAGAAAACTCAAAGTCCTCATCCGACATTTTTTCTGGTTTCATCGGTAACTCCTCAGATAACGGTAAACGAAGTAACAAACCGTAAAGTAAACGACAACACGAATGAGGGAACGGAAAAAAGAGAGAGAAAGGAGAAAAAGAAAACGTTTCATTCGCCACCCCCAATGTTATCCCAATTCGTCTGGTATTGTGAGAGAGCAGGACATAAACGGAGATAGGTAGGATGCCAATTTGTAGTAACGTTCCAATAACCGTTGCCCTCATTCCCACTCTGAACAAAATTTGAAGAATAAAACGAAGTGTAGATATTATTGCAACCATTGGTTCGCAACCAATTCGGATATAACCCGTTTGCAAAGCCGTTGAAGTCTGCAACTTCAAGCAATGGTGTTGAATCCGAGCCAATATGAAGATCTCCAGGCTGAAAATACAGAGGAGAATAAACGGTGGCAAAATAGTCGTCGGGACCAATGTAAGGATATACAAAATTCGTAATATTATCCTCTGTTGAAACCTCCGCATCCCATGCTACAAAAACGAGCTCGTATCCAGTTGCTAAAGCCATTGAATTGCTGGTCACAAGCAACGGGCATGAATAGCCGAAATAAATATTATAAATTCCGTCCACGTCACCATACGTAGCATCCTGTTGGAATGTTCCCGCGAACACTACATTTGTATAATCGTTGTTATTGTTAGTTGGAGCAAAGTTTTCAAGACCCGCATAACCGTAGTTCGTGTCAGAAAAGAAATAAAGCATCCCAGGCGGGTAACCTGATTGATAATATCGAGTAAAATCAAACGATGCCCCAATGTATTTTTGTGGATAGTCGTTTGAAAAATTGAGAGTGATTGTCTGATTGGTATTTACTCCATCGTTGAACATTCCCCATTCAGGGTACCCGTTCGTTGGGATGGGAAACGAATAAGAGACTGGCAAAGGACTATTAGCAGTTATCTGGTAAAACGCGCCCTCATCAATAAGCTTATACGTCTGGGCATAACCATGAAGGGTTATGCTGGTTTGAGACCGAGGCACACAGAATATTAACGTGTTCTCACCAAGAGACCTATCAGGGGGTGTGCCATCGTAACACGGGCCAGAGTCAGACGGCACACTGTACCCTGACGTATAATAATTAGTTGGATTTTCTTCCATGGCCTGACCGGAAATAATGTCGTAAGGGTCAGAGAACACCACGGGAGAAAAGTTAAGATCTACGTAGCTATTGCTTGGACACAAAACATTAACGCTGTTGTTGGTGTTGAAAATGAAGGTGTACCCTAACGATTGAAGAATAGACGAGACAAGAAAAACGCACCCAAGAATGGCAAGAACAGTCCGGCGAGATAAAAAAATAAAAGCATACATTTGAAATAAGGGTGACGCAGCGCACCCCGTTACGATTACCGACGGCGCATAACCTTGAGCAGCCACCCAATCAGAATCAACACGGCACTCGCGGCGATATAAAACGACACGGTGTTGACGAACGGCGTTTGCACATTGTTAACAATGGGCGACGGGTCCGGCATGTTGGTGAACAGGGTAACTTGCGCATGGACAGCCGAAGTCTTGAGCAGCACTAAAGCCAGTACGCACAAGAACAGGATGTATTTGAGCAGTTTCATAATTTTTATCATTATGTGATTGAGAACCATAACAACCCTTGCCTATGGTCGGGCAAAGGCGAACCTGCCGTTCTCCCTGGCAGATTCAAAAGTGGTCGTGCCAACGTCCATCGGACCCTTTAAATTTTCCAAAGTTCTTGGAAACATAGGCTTCCGATTTCCCTTCCTGAAATTCAGCATCCTTGTGCCGCAACATGACTTTACGAATCCAAAGGATGACGACGAGCAACGCAGAAGCGGCAATAACAAACGCGCAAGTTTTTTCAAAAGGTGAAACGGTATTTTGCCAAATCGCGTTCGGGTCAAACACACCAGCAAACCAAGCAAAAAAAAACCTACTGTCCCAGGTTCAGGCGCATCGCTGACAGGTTGAATTGATATTCCGTTACCAGCCGAATTTTCAGACATATCGTAAGAACCAGCCCCAAAATAATCAGGCCCATTCGAGTTACTCGTTTGAAATTCAGTACCGTTGCCGTTTTCGGGATCATAAACGTCAACTGTCCCGTTAAAAGTTGAACCGTTCACAATTACCGGAACAGAAAATGTTAGACTGGTGGAAGATGAAGTGCCGTTGTTAATCATTAACCCCGTACCAGCTTCGTCAAGAAGTGATGAATACCCCTCTGAACCAGTACTGGTCACAGACTGTACATTGTATTCAATGTTTCCATTGCTATAGTTGAACTCCATAAAGAAGTTCTGGTTTGGATCCCAAACGGACGCAGTAGACGGAAAATTAAGTGTATAGGTAAGTTCTTGAGCTCCGACACGCACAAGATGAAGTCCAACAAAAACCAACGCGAGCAGTAATTTTTTCATAGTTCACTGATTTTGGCTTTCAGCGCAGAATGTCAAAATCCGCTATTAACTGATTGCCTGTTTCGTTCCGACGTTTTAAGTTGACCAAAATCCAAGTAACTTGCGAAGATACAGGAACGTTAGCTAACGAATCATTATGACACCGGATAACTTACGGGAAAGCATCGCGGCAACTTTCAACTTCATGCCGTGGTACATGAAGGCATTTTATTTCGTCATTGCAGCGGGACAACTGGCTTGCGCTGTTTGCCTGCCTTTAATCGTTTTGAAATTGTGGATTGGCAGTAACGTTCAAGCTCCGAAAGGCGTATCAGTTCCCGTCCCTCGTCGTGTTCAGGAATCACAAGACCGGCGCGAAGCTTTGTCAAAAATACGGGATGAGACACGTCAAGAAGTTCAGCAGCAAGAGAGCGGGGGATACGTGGGTCCTTCCGCCACTGACGAAGCCGCTGAAGCGAAGCTCGATGACGATTCACGATTTCTACCGCGGTCATAATTTCCCCCCATTCGACTTACGAACATACTCACGATAAACTTCATTATGGTCCACTTCGATATTCCTTTCAGAAAACCACATTGATATTTCTCGAAAAGTAAACCCCTTTTCGTCGTGCAATAAAACGATAGTCCTTCGTTGATTTTTTAACAGCGTTCTTTGTTTTACAACTTCAAGTTTAGCTTCCTTGAAAAATTGGAGCACTATATTCATTTTTTCCTCGAGCCTGGATTATCTAAGACAAGTTTGCGGTCAAATGATTCAATGGCAGAAACCGCCAGCCCGGCAACCTTAATTAAATGCTGGCGCCGTTCCATTGGCGTGGACTTATCAGCCCTCAAATTGTGGTCATCTATACAGCGATGCCACATTTCATCAGGCATAGCATCATCATGAGCTAAATCATTTGGACCGCTTCCATATTTTGTGCGGCCATGCTCTTGTTCCCTTTGTATTTCACAAATTATTTGTGCGTTCATTTTGTTCCATTACTTGCCGGCAAGGTATAGTCACCTAATTGATTGCCGTGTCGCAGGCCGGACACCGCTGACAAACAATCTCATAAATATCGGGATTCAATTCACCGAGAGCGAGCCACACCCAATATTTATATTTTTGGTACCGGCCACATTGTGTACAGTACAGTATTTTCACGCGCTCAATTTGCATTCCGAGGTGGAATTGCGTTGATTCGTATCTTTTTTTCATATTTCACCAAAGAGGTTACTCAAGCACGCCCCTGCCCGCCGCTTACGCGGCGGGGCAGGGGGCGAAGCCTGCTATATTTCAGGTCGAACATTAAGGAGCTCACAATTCCGACTTGCGGCCAGACCAACACATCTATTGATTCGCCCTCACTTGCTGCTTTCGGCTCAAATATGCCGATACCAGAAATTACTGGACAGCAACGGTGCAAATCCTCGACTCCGAGCCGATCTGTGGACCCGCCAGTGTGTTTACTGCTCGTTCTTGCCTGTCAGCGGCACCGATTCTCCGACGTATGCACCGCAACGCCGTTAATGAGATGATCAGTGATTGTTTTGAACCTGTTTTCGCCAGCTCGTAAATGTCCGCACCGGCGTCCACGTCCTTCGTGATATAAGCGACCGCTGAATCGGTTTGGTTCTGGTCAATGGCGCGAAAGTGAGCAATGCCGTAGCGTTGCAACCACCACTTACGCGCAATCGACGAATAACCTGTTTTAACCACGAAGTACCCAATGAATTTGGGTTCAACCAATATTAGAAGGTGCAGGTGTCGCCGTCCGTTAACTTCACCCGTTTCGACCCGAATTACATACTGCAAACTTTCGTATTTGAGTCGTTGCACATGCGCACACCATTTAAGCAGCTTTTCAGCCGCCATTACCGCGAGCCCCTCTGATGGTTCCTTACGGAACGTCAAAGAGCAAAAGACCGTCCAAGGTACTCGCGACAATGCCAGGCTAAATGGTGGTTGCATTGTTTTACTTGTGCAGTTCCAAAGAACCGCTCATTTGAGGCCGACCTGCGAAGATCGCCCGAATGTTGGTCACAGTTAATTTGACCAGCTTGCCGACGAGTTTACCTTTGAAGGCCTTCTCGTCTTGACGCAAACTGTAGTCAAACATCTGTAACAACGGTTTGGCGTTCTCCTCCATACAAGTGACCTGAACGTATTCCTTCCCGTCTTTTTCTTGGGAAGACTCCGCAAGCACTTTTGCTAGGATTTCCATAGTTTGTTACTTTCGTTTTATCACGCGTGGTTTGGTGCCTCCGCCTGTTGCGTGACAACACAGGGAAGGAAAGCGATTTTGGGTTCAATACCGACTTGTTTTGAAATGGCTTCGAGGTGCCACCGGATAACAGCCAAGTCACCTCGAAAGTCGGGTTCCTCGAGCGGATGACATTCCCGCTCTAACGAACGCAACAAATCACCGAGATGTGCTTTCTCCTTATCCGACAGCACCCCGTAATCTTCATCTGAAAGCAGACCAATGAGATCGGCGTTCCGAACGAACCTAAGCCAGTTTCTGGCCTCATCCTTGAGACCAGCTTTTGCAAGGTCACGTGCACCATTGAGGTAAATCGTGACAAAGTTTCTGACGGCAAACAGCCTGATTTGTAGTTCACACTTCATGTCATTAATACGGGCGAACAGCACGTTTATATCATGGGTTTTAAAATATTGTGTGTTTTCGGGGCTATGATCACTATAGTTAGACAATGTTTGTTATATTCAATTAAGATTTGACAAAACGGACTCTTTTGGTATTATTCGTTACAGTATGACAAGGAGTGTTTTGCCCCTAATGTTCGCTGCGGTGACAGCCATGTTTGCGCTGCCCTCTTCCACCTTTGCGATGGACCGCTGGGAAGCCTTGTCGATGATTGAAAGCGGAGACAATGATCACGCGATTGGACAACGCGGAGAGGTTTCCCGGTACCAGATCCTGCCTGCTCTTTGGCCAGGCGGAAATCCTCAGAACGAGCAGGAGGCCTTAAGCGCAGCACGCGCCATCATGGGTGTGCGCCTGGCGCGCTTTGAAAAGATTCATCGACGCCCGGCAAATGATTTTGAATTTTACATCCTCTGGAACGCGCCCTGGGAGGCCGATCATCCCAGCAGAGCTGTCAGTGAACGCGCCCGGCGTTTTGCCAACCTGGCCGAGTCCGCCGAGTCGGCAAGGCATTAGCCTCATATACGGTCAAATAATCTTCGACCGTCTTCGCCCAGGAGAAATCAGCTTTCATTCCATTGTGCCGGAACTTCCGGAGCAATTCCGGTTGTTCATACAACGCCAGCGCTTTGCGGATGGCTTTGGCCAGGGCCCGCGACGAAAATTCCTGGAATTTGATGCCGTTGGCGTGCTCAGGATCTTCTTTTAAATCAATGACGCTGTCATCCAGGCCGCCCGTGGCGCGCACAATGGGAATCGTACCGTAACGCAAACTGTACATCTGGTTCAAGCCGCTCGGCTCAAACCGGGAAGGCATAATGTAAAAGTCGCAGGCGGCCTCGATGCGATGCGCCAGGCCTTCGTTATAGCCCACGCGCACGGCGACCTGGTCTGGAAAACGCCGTGCCAACTCATGGTAACCGCGCTCGTACGCTGCCGAGCCGCTGCCGAGCAGCACAAATTGCATATTCGCGCTCAACATCTCCTCAAGCGCGCCCAATTGGATGTCCACGCCCTTTTGCTCCGCCAACCTGGTGATGGTGCCAAAAAGCGGCGTGCCTTTACTCTCAGGCAGATTGAGTTCCTTTTGCAAAGCGGGCTTGTTGGCCGCTTTGCCCGCTGGTCGCGTGGCGGAATACGTTTTGAGTAGAGAGGCATCGGTATCGGGGTTCCATTCACTGTAATCCACACCATTAAGGATCCCGCAAAACGAATCCTTCCGTTTTCGCAACAGCCCGTCCAGCGCGCAACCGCATTCCTCGGTCATGATTTCGCGCGCATATCGCGGACTGACCGTCGTGATGCAGTCGGCCAACGCGATTCCCGCTTTGAGGCAATTTAACTGCTCATAAAATTCGGACGTGTCCGGCGTGAAATACTCCGGCGGAAGATTCGTCAGGGCAAACGCGGGTGCCGGAAAAATTCCCTGGTACGCCAGGTTATGGATGGTCAGGCAGGTGCGCGGGGGGCTCCCCCACCCTTTATTGCGCTGCTGATTTTGGATCAGCGCGGACACAAACGCCGCCTGCCAGTCGTGGACATGGACAATGTCCGGCCGCCACGGCAGGTAACGCGCCAGATGAGCCGCGCATTTCGAAAAGAAAATGAACCGTTCCGCGTTGTCCGTGTAACTGAGATTGTCCTCTAAATAGATGCCGGCGCGGTCATAGAACTCCGGTTGACGGATGAAATAAACCGTCAGGTTCTTTTCCGGTTGCAGTGAAAATAATTCCGCCTGGTAATGCCGGTCGCCCAGCGGTAAATCGAACCGCCAATCCGCTCGTTGGAGTTCCGGAAACCGTTCCGGAATACCCCGGTATAGCGGCGTCACGATCCGCGCTTCATGTCCCGCACGCGCCAGCGCTCTGCTCAACGCAGACACCATGTCGGCAAGCCCGCCCGTCTTGGAGTACGGGTGAACTTCGCTGCTCGCAAGCAATATTTTCATGCAAGAAACTGTCAGGCCGCGGGAGTGATCCTGTCAGTTTTCAAATACGGCCGGAGCGGCTCCGGGATGACGACGCTTCCATCCGCCTGCTGGCAGGTTTCAATCAGGGCCACGAATAATCGCGCCAGCGCCGTGCCGCTCCCGTTAAGGATGTGTGGAAACTTGTTCTCGCCGCCTTCCGTTTTGAACCGCAGGTTCATCCGGCGCGACTGAAAATCTTCGCAATTGGAGCAGCTTGAAACCTCGAGATAGCTTCCCTGCCCCGGCGCCCATACTTCGATATCATATGTTTTGGCGCTGCCGAAACCCATGTCCCCGGTGCAAAGCATGATGACGCGATAATGCAATCCGAGCAATTGCAGGACCTTCTCCGCATTTGCGACCATTTTTTCCAATTCATCATAGCCGGCTTCCGGCTTTACGATTTTGATCAACTCCACCTTGTCGAATTGATGCACCCGGATCATGCCTCGCGTGCCAAGGCCCGCCGCCCCGGCTTCACCGCGGAAACAAGGTGTGTACGCGCAATAAAAAATGGGGAGGTTTTTCTCCGGCAAAATTTCTTCCCGATGTATGTTAGCCACCGGCGTTTCCGCCGTTGGCACCAGATACAATTTCCCAAGCTTTTCTTTGTCGTCCCCTTCCGCCACGCCGTAATACTGGTCCTTGAATTTGGGGAACTGTCCCACCCCTTCGAGGCAATGCGGCCCCACCATGAATGGCGGCGAGACTTCGGTATAACCGTGCTGGCTCACGTGCAGATCTAGCAAGAATTGGATCAACGCCCGTTCCAACCGCGCCCCCCAATTCGTATAAAGCAAAAATCCGCTCCCGGATAATTTCGCTCCGCGCGCAAAATCCACCAGCTTCAGACTTTCGCAAAGCTCCACATGGGATTTGGGCTTAAAAGCATAATTTTGCTTTTCGCCGTGGATGCGGATGACGGGATTGTCCTCCGCTGTTTTTCCGATGGGAACCGAATCGTGCGGCAGGTTTGGCAATTGAAGCATCAAGGCGTCACGGGCCACCTCCACTTGCGTAGCTTCCTTGTCCAAGGCTGCGATTTTGTCTCCCAAATCCTTCGTTTCCGCTTTTTTGGCCTCGGCTTCGGCGGTCTTCTTTTGTCCCATCAACGCCCCGATCTCCTTGGAAACACGGTTGCGCTGGGCCTTGAACGCCTCCACTTCCGCCAGGATTTTCCGGCGCTGTTCATCCAGCTTCAGCAATTCGTCAATCTTTGCCTCGTCCCCTGCCCCGCGGGTGGCGAGGCGTTGGCGCACAAAATCCGTCTTTTCGCGAATCAATTTGATGTCGAGCACTGTGAAATTATAGAAGCAAAATCGTCAGCAGCAAGATTCAACCGTGCCGCGCCTATTGCAGGATCACACTATAAAAGCGGGCGCTGTTTGTGGCATGTGTATCCGTAAACTGATAATACCCAGCCGGCGCTTCGGTGGGTGTTCCCAGGGTGTTCCAATTCGCGATTGCTGTGCTGGCGTTCGTCGTCTCAATGAGACCGTACGCCATGCCTGTCACATTGGTGAACGTCAGTTGAATCTTGTTGGCGCCGGATTGCTGAGCCATCTGGATTGGCGCTGCGTAATTCAAATCGTACCCCAGGATATTCATGGCCACCAGGTCCGGGTATGACAAAGTGTCCTCATTGTCATTGATCGCCGAGGCATCAAAGGAATCCGGCGGAGAACTTGGCCACGCCCAATCCTGGATATCCTCATTATCTTCTGGCGGATCATAATTCTTCAAATTGTTCGTGCCGTCGTTGATCGAAAAATAAACTCCATCATCATTGTAACTCATGCTTCGGCCGCCACTGTTGGTGAACCGGAACAAATCATATGGGACGTAATTGCTGGCTGTATCCAACCCAAAATTAACCCGACCCATCACCTCGGTGATTTCATGCTCTGCGACTCCGATAAAATCAAAGTCATCGAAATTGCCTGCCCGGTTTGTCGCCGCAAAATTAAAGTCGTAATTTGTGGTAAAGCCCACAAATCCATCATTGGAGGAATCAGAAGCAATTATACCTAAAGCCTTCGCCTCTGCGCGCGGCACATACCATAGCGACCCTGAAGGAGACGGGTCCGAACCTGGCAAGCTCGCAACCGCGTTTGTCTGTACCGCGGTTTTTCTGGATGAACTCATCTTGCTGACAATCTGTGAGTAACTGCTTGATACAGCCGTCATATAACTCGCCCCCAAGCCGATCCCGCCGCTAAACGGATTATTGGTGCCACTCGTTCCCCAAAAGACACTGATATTGATCGTGATTGGATTGGTATAAAGCTGTTCAATGGTTTGCACCGCCACCGCAAAAGACGCTTCAAACTGCGCGGCATTCGCATTCTCCGTCACATTTGTCTCATAATACGGATTAATGATGAGTGCACGGGCTGTATAACTGAAGGTAAACAGCAACAGGGCGCAAAAAGCCGTCGCTTTAGCGATGAAAAGTCCACGATTGATAAACATGGCCTGTTTGTGGGTTTCTTACGCCAGACATCCTATCATGATTCTTTTACGAGTCAAGTTTTGCCCGCCGGACTAATCTGAAAATGGATATTCACGCAGCATTCGCACGGAATCAGTGGACGCATACCAGTCGCCTTCAAGCAGTTGAAGCGATCGCGCGTGCATTTCGCCGAAATCCACATCTCGATGAGTGGCCAGAAATGTTTTCAATGTCTTCCACTCCGGCATCGGCTTTGAGAATCGGGCAATGGTCACGTGGGCAGCCACAATTTTATAGCGCCGGTCAATATCCGCGCTCAGCCCGCTTTGCGAAAGCGCCACGCGTAAATCGTTTCGCAGCCTGCTCAATTCTTCGCCAACAGGAAATCCCTGGATCATTATCGCGTCCCGGGATGCCGTGACGCCGCGGAACTTAATCGAAAAGGCCGTCCGTCCTTTCAATACCCGGTCCAACACCGCGATATATTCCGGCAATCTTTTTACAGATGCCCGCCAAAATTCGCTGCCCGGGATCACTGCCAAAACCGTTATATGAAATTCTTCCGGCCGGTAAAAATACTGCTCCTTTGCCATGGTGGCGATTTGACAACTGAAAGTCCTTCACCCGCGCCTGCACTTCAGCATTTGGCCGGACAACCAAGGTCACTCCTCTGCGGGTGTCCCCTGCCCTGTTGGTCAAAAATGGATCAATCCGGGGGCCGGTGTTGTTAAAGGCGTCCGCCGCCTCCAGCCAAAGTGCTTCATATGTGTCCAGTGGCTGGCTCAAGTTTTTGGCCACGCTTCCAGTTCCGCTTGAAGTTGTTCCATCGGCAAGCCGACCACATTACTGAACGACCCGGAGATTTCTGAGACGATAAATTCCCCCTTTTCCTGGATGGCATACGCTCCCGCCTTATCCAGCGGATTCACTTTTGCCAGATATTCGTTGATTTGCGACGGCGTCAACGCGCGAAACACAACGTCCGTGCTGACAGCGAAAATTTTTTCATGATGAGACCGCAGATGGATGAGGCATACGCCTGTCACCACCTGATGCGTTCGGCCCTGCAATTGTGCCAGCATACTCTTTGCGTGGCCCATATCAGCCGGCTTGCCAAAAATGGTATGGTCCAAAAAAACCAGCGTATCTGCGCCCAGCACCAGCGAATCCGGCGTCTTCTTGGCCACGGCACGCGCCTTGCGATGCGCGTTCAACTGGCACAGTTCGAGCGGCGACAGATAGTCGTCGAACGTTTCCGGCGCTTCGCTCGGTACAATCTCAAATTCGAGATTGAGTTGCCGGAGCAATTCCGCGCGTCTCGGCGATGCCGAGGCCAATATCAATGGCGGCAATTTCACATAGCCAATTTATGCGCGAACCCGGAAATGTCGAATCTTGAAATTGTGTTTCGTGGTTAAAGACTTGAAACCGGCAACTTGAAACTTGAAACTCCCGCCATGCAAAGCGGCCGCTACATCGTCAATATCGCCCTCATCGGGTTTATGGGCACCGGCAAGACGTCTGTCGGCCGGCTGGTTGCCGACCAACTCCATTTTCAGTTTCTCGATACCGACGAAATGATCCAGGCCGCCACCGGCAAGACGATTGCCGAAATCTTTTCGCGCGATGGCGAGCCTGCGTTCCGCGCGCTGGAGGAAAAGGCTGTCGTCGAACTTGCCGGCAGGACCAGGACCGTCATCTCCGCCGGCGGCGGCCTGCCCATCAATCCGGCGAACCTCGCCAGCCTTAAGACCCATGCCCTCGTCGCCTGCCTGTGGGCGTCGCCGGAAAAAATCTGGGAACGTGTGAAGAACCAGACGCATCGCCCCCTGCTCCATGATCCTGATCCACAAAGAAAAATCCGCAACCTCCTGGCCGTCCGCGAGCCTTTTTACAAACATGCAGACGTCTTGCTGAATACCGAATTGCGCTCGTTGCGCGAAGTGGCGCAGCAGGTTGTTCACCAGTTTCGACTGCAATCTGCCTGATGAAGAAATCTATCCGCCAGCGCGCGTTGGAATTGGGATTCGACGACTGCCGTTTCACGTCTGCCGAAGCGCCGGCCAGTGCCGCCCAATTCCAGGACTGGCTGGTTCAAAAAAAATTCGGCGAAATGGCCTGGCTCGAGCGCAATGCCGAAAAACGCATCGAGCCGGACCGGGTCCTGGTCGGAGTAAAAACCATTATCATTCTTTCCGCCACCTATGCCGACGCGTCACCGACTGCAGGTTCCTGCCGCCTGCCACCGGGCACCCATCACGGCGTCATCGCCCGTTATGCCCAATTTGACGATTACCATGATGTCCTCGGTGAGCGATTGAAATTGCTGTCGCAATTTGTCAATGAAACCGGCGGCGCGCAAACCCGCTCGCTATGGTACGTGGACACCGGCCCCATCCTAGAGCGGGACTTCGCCCAGCGCGCCGGCCTGGGCTTTGTCGGCAAACATACCAACCTCATCAGCCGCAAGGCCGGGAATTGGATCTTCCTCGCCGAGATTTTAACCACGCTCGAACTCGCGCCCGATGCTTCAGAGAATAATCACTGCGGCAAATGTACCCGTTGCATCACTGCCTGTCCCACCAACGCCATCACCGCGCCATTTGAACTCGACGCCCGCCGTTGCATTTCCTATCTGACCATCGAGCTTAAAGGCACCATTCCCGTTGAATTCCGCCGCGCCATCGGTAATCGCATTTACGGTTGCGACGATTGTCTGGCCGCCTGCCCCTGGAATCGTTTCGCGCGCGAAGGCAGCCTCATGAAATCGCACGCGCGAAAAAATTTGGCCCAGCCGGACTTGCTGGAATTGCTGTCGCTCGACGAAAGGGGATTCAAGACACGTTTTGCCGGCTCGCCCATCCTGCGGACCAAACGCCGCGGTTTTCTTCGCAATGTTTGCGTGGCCTTGGGCAATACCGCCGACACCTCCGCTCTGCCCCATTTAGAAAAGGCTTCTCACGATTCCGAACCGCTTATCGCCGAACACGCCCGCTGGGCTATTGATGAAATAAAATCCCGCTGAAACGCATTATCTTGAAAAAGGCGCCATTCTGGTGTATTATCTTTTTCGTCAGGCAGGTTGTTATCAATTAATTCTATGAAAAGACACATTCGGTATGTCCATGTCGTATTGGGAGCTATTTTTCTGAGCATCTTGACCTTTTCCTCGGCTACGGCCCAAACTTTCACGAACCTGCATAATTTTGCTTACCGCACGGACGGTTCTCAGCCGGCCGGGGGGGTGGCTTTATCGGGCGACGTGCTTTATGGGGCCGCCGAATATGCTGGTAGTTCCAACGCTGGCACATTGTTCAAACTCAACACCGACGGCTCCGCCTTCACCAATTTTTACAATTTCACCAACGGCACCGATGGATCGAATCCAGACGGAACGTTACTTCTCTCAGGCAATAGCTTGTACGGAACGACCTATTATGGCGGAGCCTCAACCAACGGAACGATTTTCAGGATTAATTTGGATGGAACAGGCTTCACGAATATTTATTCCTTCACCCCGATAAATAATTCCACGAACAGGGATGGCGCCAATCCGTATGCCGGTTTGATCTTATCGGGCGCCACACTTTATGGAACGACGGTAAATGGTGGATATTTCGGTTCCGGCACGGTTTTCGCCGTTGGCACGAATGGCTTGAATTTCACCAACCTCCACAGTTTCACGGCGATGAATAATTACACCAACAGCGACGGGGCTAATCCTTATGGGACGCCGGTTTTAGCCGGCAATATGCTGTATGGCGTCGCCTATGGAGGCGGACTTTATGGATGCGGCGTGCTATTTGGCGTCGGTGTCACTGGAGGAAACACGTTTACCAACCTGCACACGTTTAATGGCGGAGATGGAACTGGTCCGTTCGGCGGATTGATTTTATTGAGCAATATGCTTTATGGAACAACTTATTCCGGCGGTGGCAGAAATTCCGGTACGGTCTTTGCCGTGGATACTAATGGTGTCACCCTGACCACGCTTCATTATTTCGATGGCAACGACGGCTCATTCCTATATCCAAGATTGGCGTTGGTTGGCAACACCTTGTATGGCACGGCGTCTTCCGGCGGCGTTTGGACCAATGGTGTCGTATATTCAATCAATACCGCCGGTTCCGGATTCATGAATGTGTATAGTTTCAGCGCGCATGACCCAATTACCTTTGACAACACCGATGGCTTCAACCCTTACGGCGAACTGGTCGTGACCAACAATACACTGTATGGAACGGCCTATTATGGCGGCACCAATGACGACGGCACTATCTTTAGCATTACCTTGCCACCCCAATTGCATATCGCGCTGTCGGGGACCAATGCCATCTTGTCCTGGACAATGGGCGTCAGCGGATACCAACCCCAATACGCCACCAACCTGTTATTGCCGGCAACCTGGAACACCATTCCCTACTCCGGCACCCAGAACATCGTAACCAATCCTATTACGAAGATTAACTTGTTTTTCCGCTTGATGCATCCGTAGGAATGATTGCAGAGAATTGACGCCGCAGCGCTTCCGTCGCACACTCGCCCCATGGCTACGAAATCAGAAGACGCCTCTTCAGCCCGCCAAAAGCCTCCAGCTGGCACTGAAGTAATCAGCGTCTTTCAAATTGTCATCCTTGTGTTGTCCGTCGTTGTTCTGGGCGCTTTGGCCGTCAATACCGCCTTCCAATTGCCTGCGGAAATCTCCACAGCTCTCCAGACGGTTGATACCGCCATTTGTATCATCTTCCTCACTGATTTTGCGGTCCGTTTCCGCAAGGCCGAATCCAAATTACAATTCATGAAATGGGGTTGGATCGACCTTGTTTCCAGCATCCCCAATCTGTCCGGCTTGCCCTATCTCTCTCATCTGCGCTGGGGCCGGGTTGTGCGCGTCTTCCAGATCATCCGGTTGATCCGCGCCCTGCGCGCCACGCACAAAATCGCCAACCTCCTGCTCAAAGACAGGTTTCAAACCGGCGTCGCCGCCATCCTCCTGCTTTCCACCCTGTTCCTCATTTTTTCCACACTCGGCATCCTCATCTGCGAGCGCAACGACCCCGGCGCCAATATCAAGACTGTCTCCGATGCCCTCTGGTGGAGCGTTGCCACCCTCACCACCGCCAACGCCGGTAATGAATATCCCGTGACAGCCGGTGGCCGGTGCCTGGGCATGATAATGACCCTTTCCGGCGTGGGATTATTTGGGGGACTAAGCGGGCTGGCGGCATCATTCTTTATCGGCACCAAGGACAAAAAGATCACCTCCGAAGAAAACAGAATTCTCGCCCGGTTGGAGCAACTGGAACACAAAATCGACCGGTTGAGGCGGGATTAATTACTCCTTGATCGCCTTCAGCCCCGTTTCACCGGCGATGGCCGGATGTCCGGCAATCGTCCCGCGAACGGCTTTCACGTCGTCAGCCGACACATCATCGCCTTTGTTGCCCCAGGAGCTCCGGACGTAAGTCAGCACTGCGGCCATATCGGAATCAGAAAGCCCGGCGCCCATTGGCGCCATGGAGAGGCTCCAGCTTTGCCCTTTCACCGTAACCTGTCCGTTGAGACCGAGCTGCGGAATCTCGATCAGGCGCGTATGCGCGTGATCATTCACCCATTCGGAGCCGGCCAGCGGCGGAGCCTGTCCAGGTTTGCCGGTGCCATCCGGTCCATGGCAGGCGGCGCAAATCGTGTCGTACGTGTGCTTGCCCTGCGCCAAGATGGCCGCCGCGCCGGACACCGGCTGGTAGGCTTCCAGTTGGTCCGCGTCCGTGTAGGGCTTATAGATCTGCGCGTTGAACCAGCCGCTGCTTTCATCAAAATAAACTCCGCCCAGGAATAGCAGGACCAGGGTCAGCGAGAAAATCCACACCGGCAAAGCCGGGCCGTTGCCGGGTGAACCGGCGGGCGCAGGGGTATGTTCTTTCGGATCGTTGCTCATCATTTTTTCGCTTTAGTCGGCTCAGGCGGCGCGGCGGCCGTGAATGGCGCGTCATGCAGCGGCACGTTCGCGTGCAGGCTCAACAGGTACGCCGCTAATTTCTCTGCCGCCATCGTCGGCACCACTTCATAACCGGAAGGCGGCGCGAACTCCGCCGGCAATTGCAAGGCGTCGGGCGACGGCACGTCGCCGACCTTTTGCACCACGAACAAATATCGGAACGGCGGCATGGTTGAATCCTTGGTCGTAGCCTGCGGGGCATAAAGGTGCAACAACTGCCAGCTGTAGCTCCCCAATCGGCTGCCTACGTCCGCCAGGTCCGGCCCCATGCGCACGCTGCCGAGTTGGACTGGATAGTCCCACAGGAAATCTTCCGAAACACTGCGGCGCGACCCCCACCCTCTTGCGATATCGCCCCCGGTCGGAACGATATGGATCTCCGTCTTGCCTCCCTTGGCAGTGATTTGATCCGAGGCCGACTGGGCGTCGTCTTTGCTCAGGCCGGTCAAATTCAGTGACGACAACAGGTTGCTGACAGCGACGGGAGTCTTGCCCATACCGGTCACGATCACTTCGCATTCCACGCCATCCTGCTGAAGCTGGGTGGTATGGCACGCGGCGCAGCCGCTTCGGCGATAGACCTGCAGGCCCATCGTCGCTTCGCCGGGGCGTTGTTCAGGATAGGTCAAAGACGAATTGAGCACAGCAGTCTGTTTTTGCGTGCCGAGCTGGATAGCCGGCGCGATCACGAAACCGCCCCAGGAAAGGCCGAGCGCGACGAACGAGACCAGGAATATGCGGCATCCACTGTTCATGATTTCACCTCGCTCGCATCCAGAGGGCGCTTGATAACGGCGATAAACGCCTTCGCCAAACCAAGTTTCCATTTCAGCGTCATGACAAAAATGTTCGCGGCAAACAACAGGCTGCCGAGTAGCAGCAATAGAAATCCCAGGGTGGCAAACTTCATGAATATCACTCCTGACGTAAAATTATAATTATTCATTTCCTGCTCAACGCCGCCGATCGCCAGCGAAATTACCAGAATCGCCAGGCCACCCATGAACAGCCAGTGTTGGAAGCGGACAAATTTTTGGAACGGCCAATCCATCCCCATCACGCGCGGCATCAGCTCATAAACTGCCCCGCAAATGACGATGCTGAAGAAGCCAAGGATCTGCATGTACGATTGCGCCTGCGCGTACTCAGTGAATTGCGCCAGCACCCCAAAACGCGGGCATCCCAGCGGGATAAGCATCAGCGCCGACACGATGAAAGCCGTGGTACCGAATTTCATGTAACAGAACGGCCCGCCTTTGCATTGAGTTTGGACCCCGCACACCGTCTTTACGAACACCGCCAGAAGCGATAAAACGGGGACGATCAGCAATATCGAGGCCGTAGTGCTGGCCGCCGGGAACCAGGCCGGCACCGGCGCGCCTTGCGGAATGCCGCACCAGGTCGAAATCAGAATAAACGTCACGAATCCGAATAGCGCCAGTGGTTGGTTATGCAGCGGGCGCCCGGCGAATTTAGGCACGTAATAGAACACCGTTCCCAGCCCCACAAGCGTCAACCAGACAAAGATGAGGTTGTTCGAGAACCACCAGTCAATGACCGCCTGCCCCACGCCGCGCACAGGCCAGGCAACAAGGAAAACATTCGCCGAGGTGTAGATCCACGGGAACCAGAACAACGCCGCCAGCAGGAACCAATGCGCCGGCTGCAACGCCCGTTTACGTCGCGCACCAAATGTCGCCATCGCGGAGATCCCCATCAACATGTATGCGGCGAACAACAGCACCGAACCCCCGCGTGGAAACTCCAGCCATTGAAAACCGGTGCTGTCCCCCATGAAAATCGCGGCGATTCCCACCAACACGCCCAAATGCCAGACGTTCGCGGCCAGGACCGGCACGAGCGGCAGCGCCAGCTCGCTATCGCTCAAGCTGGCCAGGATCCAGAGCATCACGCCCAGTGCGGTGGGAATGGCAAAACCGTAAAGAATAGCGTCATTGCCGGCGGCCAACATGCGCCCGTACGTCATCCATCCGTGGTCCGAAAACATCCCCGGCATGTGAAAATTGAGCGAGGCCAGCATCACCAGCGCCAGGCCGATGACCAACCACAGCGCCGCGCCGCCAAAGAGCGCCAATAACGGCACCCGGCATGATACGCTTATGGCACTGTTCGCCGGATCAATTTTGTCGTTCTCGTTCATTCAAATATGCTCGGTTTTGCCGGGGCCACCTGCACAGGCGCGGTCGCCTTTTTGGAGCGCGCCAGCAGGTCGGCGCGGGCCTGCGCCGGATTCTGCCATTCCTCCACACTGATCTGCAAAGCGGTGTCGATCGGCAATCGCACAATGCCGCGTTGTTTATCGACCCAGCCCGAATTGTTGAGCAACACGACTTCATTGCTGCGGACCAGCATCAGCTCGTTGGCGATCGTTGCAGTGCGATCGGCATCCACCGCCGGAACCTTCACCGAACATTTCACGATCACAACCAATACCAGGAACACAAAGCTCGCGATGATAAAACCGGCCGCCGCAGCGCTGGCACGGTTGATTCCGTGTAAATCATTGTTGTTCATTGGGCTCCCCCTTCATCCGGCAGCGTGTCCGGCAGTTCCTCCGGTTCATGACCAATGCCCATCGCCTCCAGCACCCGCGGATCCCGTTGTGGATAAGGTGGGTGCCTCAAAAACTTTTTCAAAAACGCCTGCGACAAGAAACCGAGCATGAACGCAAAGGTGCCAAATTGAACCAAAATCCACTTTAACGGATACCCCCCCCCATTCTCTTTCAAGCCCGGCAAAATATTAAAACTCAAATCCGTGTAGGTCATGAGCCACGCCCAGAGACAGACCGGGACCATGATCTTGTAATTCATCTTTACCCGGATCGGCAGCAGGATAAAGAAAGGCACCATGAAATGGCCGAAGATGAGCAACATGCTGACCCACCACCACGAACCGTTTTCGCGGATGAGGTACCAGAAAGTTTCCTGCGGCATGTTGGCGTTCCAAACCACAAAATACTGTGCAAATTCGTCGTAGGCCTGGAAGAGGGTGAACGCGAACAGCAAGGTGCCGATAAAATAAAATGAATGGTCGTGCAACACCTTGTCCAGGACGCGCTGGCGCTGAAGCAACACCATGAGGATGTAAATCGTGGCCAACGCCAGCCAGGCGCAACTGGCAAAATAATAGACGCCATATTCCGCCGAGTACCACAGATGTTGGGTCGCCTGCATCCAAAGCACGGGCGCGAACACCATCGTCAAACCCAGCACAATAACGCCCCACCCCGAATGGAAACGCATCCGATAGGCGCAAATCGGTTCGCCGGTCACATCCTGCCGCAACGACCAATAATTGATGCGGGAGGTCATCAGCCACCAGATGCCGAAGAAAATCGCCGAAGTGACCCAGAATCCCACAGCCGTGAACACAGGCCATTTCACGGCAACAGTAGGGTCATCCGGAGGCAAGGCCATCCAGTGATAGATATTTTTGCCCGAAAGGCCGATGGGCAAAAACAGAATCGCCATACCCGGGAAAAGGAGTGAGGCGATGTGTTCATTGACACGGCGAGTGGCAACCGACCAACCGGCATCACTTAAATGATGGATGAAGACAAACATCAGCGCGCCGAGGCACAGCGTAAGGAAAAACATGAACGACAAGAGCCATGAGAAGCCAAATTGTTCCGGGTTGGCGATCAGGCCGATGAGCGACAAAATGCCACCGATACCCATCAAAACAGCGGGCACTTTGCGCCAACCGGACAAGTCCAGCGGCGGCGGCAATTCTGTTTTGTCGTGTGAACTCATATCATTTCAGCGCGGCTTGTTGGTCCGCGGACAGATCGTTCGTTGTGCCGAGCCAGCTCAATTGCAACGCGCGCAGATACGCGACGATCGCCCAGCGGTCCTCGGTCGGGATGAGCGGACCATAGGCGCCCATGGTGTTCTTCCCGTGCGTAATCGTGTTGAAAATTTCACCGTCGGTCAGGGCTACGATTCGCGGGTCATGCAAATTGGCCACGGCCGGCATGTCGCCGATACTTTTGGTGATGCCATTGCCATCGCCGAGCCGCCCATGACACGGTGAACAATAAATATCAAAGCGCTCATGGCCGCGCGCGAGCAACACACCATTGATCGGCAGCGGATTGAGCTCCACAAAGTTGGTGGAACCGGTAATACGCCCGGAATTGACCGGCGAATTTTCAAAGCTATAAACCGCTCCATCCACCGCCTGAACGGGATCGCTGCGGGCGATCGTGCCGGGCGGCGGCAGCTGCGAGCTGACGCCGTTGGCAAAGAAGCTGTCCGGTTGTTGCGGGCGCAATTTCGGCTGGCGGTTCATGTCGGAAAATATTTCGATGGGCGGCAGATGGGTAATGCGTCCGCGGAACCCAACGATGGCGAACAAGGCCACCGACAACACTAGCAGCACAATGATGACAGAGAGGAAGTAGCGCATCAGTTGTCCTCCACGATTTCGATGTGCGTGCCGCCGAGTTCCTCGAGCAGTTTGCGGGTTTCCGTTTCAGAATATTTCGGGTCCGCAGAACCGACGACCAAATAGAATTTGTCGCGCGAGACCAGTTCAAAGCGTTTTTTATTGAACAGCGGATGGTGATGGCGCGGCAGTTGGTTCAACGCCACCATGCCCACAAAGGCGCCGATGGCCGCGGCCAACACCAACAAAATATAAGCCGGCACAAAAGACATCGGCATGCTGAACATCGGTTTGCCGCCGACAACGAGTGGATAGTCAAACGTGTTGCAGTACCAGATCAACCCCAGGGTGCCGAGAAATGCGCCGCCACCAAAGACAAGCGAGAACAAGCCGACGTAGGAATTGCCCAGGCCCATGACCTTATCCAGGCCGTGCACCGGGAACGGAGAGAACACATCCCATCGGCTGTAGCCCTCGGCGCGGACTTTTTTCGCCGCCTCCAGCACTGCGCCGGGCGTATCAAATTCAGCCATGATGCCGTAATTCTTTTCGCTCATGATTTCGCTCCTTTCCCTCCCCCAAGCGGGTGATGCGGATTGGCCTGCGGAGTGATGCCTTTGACCTCAGAGACCGGCACCATTGGCAGGAAGCGGATGAATAATAGGTACATCGTGAAGAAAACGCCGAGTGTGCCAACGAAGGTCCCCACATCCACCCAGGTCTGTTTGTAAAAGCCCCAGTTGGCCGGCAGGAAATCCTGATAGAGCGAGCCGACAATGATGGTGAAACGCTCGAACCACATGCCCATGTTGATGAGCAACGCCATCACAAAAACCAGTTTCAAATTCTGGCGGACCTTCTTGAACCATAACAGTTGGGCCATGCCGACGTTGATGACGATCATGATCCAGCCGCCATACCAATATGTTCCGCCCAATAGGCGATGGCTGAACACCCAGCGTTCGTACGGGTCGCCACTGTACCAGGCGATGAAATATTCCATGAGATAGATATAAGCAATGGCGAGGCTGCTCAAAAGGGTCAGCTTGCAGATGCGATCCATGTGGCGCATGGTGATGATGTCTTCCAGATGGCAAAGCTTGCGAAGCGGTATCAGCAGCACCAAAATCATGCCGAACCCGCAATAAACCGCGCCCACCACGAAGTAGAGCGGAAAAATGGTCGCGTGCCATCCAGCGATCTGCGACGTGGCAAAGTCCATGCCGACGATGGAGCTGACGGTAAACACCAGGAGCGTGCACAGGCCGGAAAGCACTAGATAGGCTTTTTCGTAATTGTGCCAGTGACGCGCCGAACCGGTCCAACCGAGGGCGAACACGCCGTACAGGAATTTGCGCACCGGCGTTTTAGCGCGATCACGCAACAATGCCAGGTCCGGAATCAAGCCCATGTACCAGAACAGCGTCGAGACCATCAGGTAGGTGTTGACGGCAAACACGTCCCACATCAGCGGCGACTTGAAATTCGGCCACATGCCTTCGTAGGTCGGAATTGGGAACATGAACCAGTCGAACCAGGCGCGGCCGACGTGGATACCCGGGTATAGTCCGGCCATCATCACGGAAAAGACCGTCATCGCTTCGGCAGCGCGACCAATGGCCGTGCGCCAATGCTGCCGGGTCAGGAAAAGCATGGCCGAAATCAGTGTGCCCGCGTGCGCCACGCCGACCCACCAGACGAAGTTGATGATGTCCCAGCCCCACATGACGGGTTTGTTGTTGCCCCAGACGCCAACGCCGGTGGAAATCTGGTAGATCAACATGCCCGGCAGCACGAATGCCGCGCAAAATGCAGCCGGACAAAACGCAGCCCACCACCACAAGGGCGTTTTGCCTTCATTGAACGCGGTCAACTTGTCGGTCAGGTAACCAAGACCGGCGTTGCCGATAATATTCGGCGAGCGGCGCAACTCCGGAGGCGGCGCGAGCGATTCAATCTGTGTTGAGGTTTCTGGCATTTTAACTGTTATTAACCGGCATCTCGCCGCCACGATTTTCGTATTCCTCAGTGCTGTACGGCGCGTGATAGTCCGGCATGGCCGGATTGGGATTACGGATGCGCGCGAGGTAACTCGTGCGGGGCTTGGTCAGCAGATTGCCGAGCAACAAATAATTCTGCGGCTGGTTCTTCCATTTCATCACGGTGCTCTTTGGGTCGCTGATGTCACCGAAAACGATGGCCCCCGCCGGACACGCCTGCTGGCATGCGGTCTTGGGCACAGTCCCTTTGGCTTCAGACAGGCGCCAGTCACCGTCTTCGCCCGCCTTTGCCTTGGCCGCGATCTTGGCATGTTCGATGCGCTGGGTGCAGTAAGTGCATTTCTCCATGACGCCGCGCATGCGCACGGTCACATCCGGATTCTTCGACAGCTTGATGATGTCCCAGGTTTCCTCATCCATCATGGGCGCTTCGCGGTCTTTCCACCATGTCGCCATGTCCCATTTGCCGTTGGTCTCATGCAGAAGCGGCGTCGAATAAAGCGGCCCCTTCAATTCTGTAAGCGGGCGCTTGTTGTAATCGAGGAAATTGAAATGACGGACTTTATACGGACAGTTATTCGAGCAATAACGTGTGCCGATACATCGGTTATAGGCCATTACATTCAGCCCCTCATTGTCATGCACGGTGGCGTTCACCGGGCAGACGTTCTCGCACGGCGCGGCTTCGCACATCTGGCACATCACCGGCTGGTTCACCGCTTGCACGTCGTCAATCCACTCGGAAAATTGCTGTTCGTCATCTTTGACGTACGATTCCGGGAACTTCTCCGTCTTCGGATCGGCGGTGTAATAACGGTCAATGCGCATCCAGTGCATTTCACGGCCGCGGAGCACCTGGTCTTTGCCGACGATCGGAATATTATTTTCGCTCTGGCAGGCCACCACGCAGGTATTGCAACCAATGCATGCCGTCAGGTCCACCGCCATCCCCCACTGATTGTACGCCGCTTTCCCGGCTTCATCGAGCGGGTTCGGGTAAAGTGATTTGACAATGGGCGGCTCCGGCTCGCCCATTTCCGGAGTATAATTCGGCTTTTGAAAATCGATGAGGTTTGTTTCACGCACCGCCGGACGGCCTTCCATGGACCAATGCGTTTGCGTCGTGGCGATGACATGCGAGCCGCCCGTTTTGCTGATAGTTGCGCCGTGTTCGATGTATTTGCCGTTGAAAATCGTGTAGGCATTGAAGCCGACGTTTGTGCCGACCCGGCCCGCCTTCTGGCGGCCATACCCCAGCGCAAGCCCCAGTGAATAATCGGCCATGCCGGGCTGTGTCCAGATTGGGCCGATCACCTTTTTGCCGTTCAAAGAAATCTCCACCAGATCGCCATTTTGGACACCGAGTTCATGCGCGGTTTTGCGGCTGACTAATACGGCGTTGTCCCAGACAATCTTTGTGATCGGATCGGGCAACTCCTGCATCCAGCCGTTGTTCGCGTAGAAGCCGTCGTCCACTTTTGAATCACGATAGAAGATGACTTCGAGATCATTGGCCGAGGGCGCGAGGGCGTTTGACACCCGCGGAATGGACATGAGTTGGTCCGACGGCAAAACCGCGGGACGTGCAGAAGAGCCGGGTTTAAAGCCGTTGTACAAAAACTTCTTCCAGTCCTCGTCGTTGCCTACATAAGTGGCGCGGACGATGTCATGCGGGTTCGTTTCAGTTTCCCCGGCGATGCGCGCGAGAAATTCCAAATCCGTCAGCCCGCCAAACAGCGGCTGAATCAACGGCTGGATGGCAGCAAGCGTTCCGTCGGCGGTATGGGCATCACCCCATGATTCCAGGTAATGAGCCGCGGGAAAATGCCAGTCGCTGATGTCTGAGGTTTCATCTTCATAATATCCCAAACGAACAATTTCGACTGGCCAACCCTTTGCGTGCCACATCTTTTGCCAAGACGAATTGTAAGCCGGATTTCCACCAAGAACGACCCATGTTTCCATTTCGGCCTCATGGAAGTCGTCCAAGGATTCGCCCGGGTTTTCTTCACCGCGCAACATAGTGATCGTGTTCCCGATCGAACCAAGCACGGAGTTGATGGCGCAGGCGAGCAGATGGACTTCCATGGGCTGGCGCTGACCGGCGACAACCAGAACGCTACCGCGGTGGGCAATGAGGTCTTTGGCGCATTCAGTGATCCATTTGGTATCCACACCGGCGGGTATCGTCATCGATTGGCCCGTAACACCGGAATAAAAGGCCGCCGCGATTTGCGGAACCAAACTCGCCGCCACGCGCAGGCGATGGTCCGCATTTGCACCGGTGAGCGTAAAAAGTGATTCGACCGCATAAAGGCGGTTCATGCCATCTCCGGCTTTGCGGCCGGCCGCATATTTGCGGATATGTTCATGGGCGCCGTCTTCACCGCCGAGAAAATCGCTGTCCAACGACAGGATCACTTTGGCCCTGTCATAATTGAACACAGGACGGATTGAGTCACCAAATGCCTTGGATGCCGCGCGCTGATGGATGCCGGAGTCGATCGCATCGCTGGTAAACCATTTTGCCTGCGGGAACTTTTTCCCGATGATGCTTTGCAGACGCGCGCGCGAGGGCGATGTGCTGCTTTCGGTGAGGAACGCCAGGCCTTGTCCGCCGTTAGTGGAGTATTTCTGCGACAAATCGTCGAGCGCTTTTAGTGCCTCTTCCCGCGAGACAGTATTGCCGCTATGCCGGAAATAACGGGCTCGGTCGGGATCATAAAGATTCAGGATGGAAGCCTGGACATAGCGGTCGGTACCTCCGTTGCTGCCGGGATAAAGTGAGTTACCGTCAACTTTGATGGGACGGCCGTCATAGGACTTGGCCACCAGCGGAACCGCGCCGGTGCGCGCAGGCATCGCGGTCGCATAATTAACATAGGTCCCATACGTGTAATTTTCGGGCTGCTGGCCGAAGGGCTCCAGATTTTCCACCGGGCGGCGACACCCTGCCCCGGCGATGCCCAGGCCCGCGAGCGCGAACGACGCCGACATGATCTTCAAGAAATGACGGCGCGAAACGTCGTCGGTGAATTCACTGGCGCCTTTCGGGAATTCGCGATGCAGCCAGTCCTTGAACTCCGGCGTGTCAGCCAGCTCATCCAGTCCGCGCCAATAACGGCGGCCCTGCGGCGCGGCGGTCGAATTGTTATGATTTGAATTCATTAGCGATGACATGCGGAACAGCTTTGCAATGATTCCACGTGCATATGGGCGACCAGTTTCTGGCCTTCCACTTCCTGGTCATGCGCGGCTTCAACGGAATTTGTGCTCCAAACCCAGCTTAAATCAGTGACTTTATCCACGGGCCGGATGTGCGCCGACGGGTCGCGGTGGCAGTTCAGGCAAAAACTCATGCTCAACGGTTTGGCATGCTCGACCGTGTCCATCTCGTCCACACGCCCATGGCATTCCACGCAACTAATGCCGCGTCGCACGTGCACCGAGTGGTTGAAATAAACATAATCCGGCAATTTATGGACCTGCACCCAGGCGATGGGCTTGCCCGTGGCCGCGCTGTCCCGGACAATGGCCAGCCGCGGATCGTCTTTAAGGACGGTGCTATGGCAGTTCATGCAGGTGGACGCTCCCGGCAGGTTGGAAAACCATGATTTTTCCACCCCGTTATGGCAATAGCGGCAATCAATACCGAGGGCGCCCGCATGAACTTTATGCGAAAAAGGCACAGGCTGCACCGGCTCATAGCCAACTCGCGTGTAGCTGGGAGTACAATAGAGGGCTACCGCCGCCGTCACCACTCCGCCGACCAAGGCAAGAACAATGACGATCCACAACGGCAACCAATTTGTCCATTTCGGGAAAATTGCTGGCATTTCAAACGGCCGCGAAGGCCAAACAAACCTAAAAAAACACGCTTAATCGTGTCGGGCGCAGATAGTAATTAAATTGCGCTTCACTGTGCAAGAAAAGTTTGTGAAAAATTTCACTTGTTCAGGATCAGGACAAAATTATTGCTCAAAATTGCGTGCTTTTGCGCGGTATTGCGTGCTTTCTTCGCGTCATTGCTGGCTCAAACGAAAAAATAAATTTCCGTTGGTCGGTGTGATTGAGACGCCTTCCGTCGTCTGATTTGTGAAGATGGGAAGCATGTTTGTCGTCCAATTGGCCGTCAACAGATTGGAACTTTGCAAAACCACGAATCCTCCCGGTGGCACAGGCCATGTCAGCTCCAGATTTGTGCTCGTCGAAGTGATTCCCACCATTGGAGGAGGCAACGATACCTGGAAGCTCACGTCAGCCAAATCATTTGTCCCGAACTCATCCCCTCCCCCCTGGATACTAGCGGCCCCGTCGTAGTTTCCCGCCGGCGTGGATGAACTGACGAAGACGCCCAAAACGACGTCACTATAGGCTTCGTTGGAGGAAAGAATGCCCGGAATGTTTTGGAAGAAAAAGTTGGTGTCGCCTGCAAGATAATTTGTAGCCGCGTTGGTGAAGGTGAATTGGATATTGTTAAGATAAAGATTGGTCAATGAATTGTTGGTCAATGTGCCGATAAAAACAACTTCGTTGCTTCCGGTTCCTGGCAGTACAACCGGGGTCAAAGAGAACGCCAGGTTCGCCCGGCCCGATTCGATAAACAGCGCGAGCAGCGATAAAAGAATAAATAACAGGCGTGTTCGCATCAGAGTCCTATCGCAAAGAGCGTGGCGTTGTTGATGCCGTAAACCGTCCCATCAACTCCCACAATGGTTGGGGTGTACGCTTCGCCGAGTCCAGTGGTCAGCACATTGGTCTGGGTAAGCGTGTTGGAGGTCATGTCCCAGCGGTACATATTGCCGTCTTCGTTATTGGCAAGAATGGATTTGGTAAACGGGTCAACGGCGGCCGAATTGATGCACCATTCACGCACGGCGTTCGGATACGCATTTGTGTATTTGGCGTCCGGCGTGGGGCCTGCAATGGTTAGCACTTCATTCATCACTGTTTGGCCGGAGATCGGGTCAGTCTCGCTGCTTTCCGGATCGAGCACAGCGATTTTGTTCACGCCGTTGCCACCGGGTGAGCCGGCATAATTATTGTATTTGGTCATCAACAGATATGAAGAACTGCCGTGATAGGATGGCACCATGGAGGCGGGCACCACCGACGCCGTGTCGTCCCATCCAAATGCGCCGGGAATCTTGAGTTGCGTGAGAGCGCTGTTGAAATGCAACAGCCAACCGCGGTCGTGGTTCGAATACTGCGGGTTCTCCAGTACACCATAATAAACGTCGCCATCGGGGCCGACCATCGGTGAGGCGGTGCCGTCATCGTCCACGTTTGCATCATTGCCTGTAAATTTCACGTCCTTCAATCGGACGCTATGGAGCGGCGTCAACGTGCGGCTGTCGAGGGCTGTCAGATAACCAAAACCGGTAGTCGCCGCATCGACGGCGATATAGAGGGTTTTGTGGTCGTTGCTCAACGCCGGCGAACAGTTCATGGCCACTTCCGTTATGCTGGTATTTCCCGCAGCGTTGCTGGCGGCGAGCCAGATGCCGGTGCCATTGAAATCAATGCGCGCAATGCCGCTTTTAAGATTCAACGGGTCGGAGCCGGTGACCTCAAATCCAAAAAAAATGTCGCCGTACCGGTCGGAAGTGATCGGTGTATCAATGTACACGGTCGATTTATACGTGTTGGAATTTGCGATATAATTAGCCAGGCCATAAAAAGCGATCTGGCCGATCGCCGGAGTACTGCCCGTCAAATCAGGGGCATCGCAATAATAAACAGTCCCCCCTGCCCCGGCGAAATAAAGCCGGCTTTTGGGTGTGAGCACGGGTGAATAGCTAGGCGTCCAGATGCCGGAAGGATAAGTTGGAAGGATATAATCAGTTGGCACGGTCCAATTGGTGACACCGGTCGCACCGGTCAGTGCTTCGATTTCAAACCCCTCCGTTGCGCCGGTTTTCACCGGCACGATGACTGTATTGGAACGTGTGATCAGCGGAGTGCCGTAATGGATGTAAAGGTTGCTACTGGTTCCGGTGTATTGAGGGTCAAGATCGACTGGCGTATGCCACAATATATTATTGATCGCCTGGGATTGCACCGGCGCGATGGCGTCATGTTGCGAATCATGCGCGTAACTGCTCCAGAGAAGCCGAATGGTTTGCGCCTGGAGATTTTGGGAAACGAACAGGGAAAATAGCAAATATGATGCTATTCGCGTAACGCCTGCCAACCTTGACATGGCGGGAGTCTGGCCTGTTTTGGCATAACAGGCAACGTTATAAGCGGCAGATCTTCATTGCAATTGCTGCGGCATCTGGAAAACGTAATCGTAAAGCCGCGCCAATGTTTCGCCGGTGGGTTGCAGGTTTTCCCCAAATACAAAAGTTGCCGCCGACTCAAATGGCACAAAAATATTTCTTGTCTAAAAAATTGAGATAGGTGAACGCCCCATATCGGTCAAAGTTGTAAAATTTTCCGACAAAAGAACCCGCGGAGACGGCGATTTATCTATGGCGAAATAATTAGTTGCGATTCTTCACATCCCACGCATCACGCAGGCCGTCGCCAAGAAAATTGAGCGCCAGCAACGTTGCGACCAGTATGCCGCCGGGAAATACAATCAACCACCAGTAGATACGGATGGGATTGATTTGAGAAACGCCCTCGGCCATCAAAGTGCCCCAACTGGCCATGGGCGGCTGGATACCCAATCCCAGGAAACTTAAAAACGATTCATAGAGGATGATTGCCGGCACAGTGAGCGCCAGATAAGTGATGACCACGCCTAAAATGTTGGGAATGATATGGCGCGCAAGGATCCAATGAGGTCTTGCGCCCAGGGCCTGGCTGGCTTCCACAAAAGCGCGCGATCGTAGTGAGAGGACTTGTCCTCTCACGATCCGCGCCATCGTCAACCATGAGACGGCGCCCAGGCCGGTAAACAGTAAAATGATCTGCAAGCTATTGATCAAAAATGGCGAATGCTTGACGAAGGCCGATTGCCGCGCCGATTCCCCGACGGTGGTAAAGAGAACGATGACAAAAATGATCGTAGGCAAAGAATATAATACATCCACTATCCGCATGAGCACCGCATCGGTCCGTCCTCCGGCATACCCGGCAATAGCACCCCAGGCGACCCCGATGACCAGGCTCACAATCGCGCCAACAACACCCACGAGCAGGGATATTTGCGCTCCGAACATGATGCGGGAAAAAAGGTCCCGCCCGTGAACATCCGTGCCGAACCAATGTGTGGCATCCGGCGGTGAAAATTGCGCATCGGAAAGCAGGTCGGGATCGTGCGCCTGCAGGAAATGGGCTCCGGCCACTTTCAAGACCAGGGGCCACGAGAGAACGATAATCAGGAGAACGGCCAAAAACCATGCACTGGCCACCGCCGGACGGTTTTTTTTGAACCGCAGCCATGCGCGACGGGCCGGCGAAAGATGTTGCGGGTCATTCATATTTAACACGCGGATCCAGCCAGGTGTAGGCAAGGTCAACCACCAGGTTCAAGCCTATCAATAGAATCGCGTATAGCAGCGACAAGCCAACCACAAGGGTGTAATCCCGGTTTTCCGTGCTATTGACGAAGAAAACACCAATGCCAGGGATCTGAAAAATATTTTCAATGACGAATGAGCCGGTCAGCAGGTCCGCGAGCATCGGCCCGGAATATGACACGACCGGGAGAATGGCAATGCGGACGGCGTGTTTCAGCAACAACCTGTTCTCGGGGATTCCCTTGGCGCGCGCGGCCACAACAAATTCAGATTGCATGGCATTTAACATCCCTTCTCGCATCAGTCGCGCGATCTTCCCCGCGAAGAAAAGTCCCAGGGCGATCGGCGGTAGAATCATGTGCCAGGGTGTTTCCCAAAGAGCCACTGGCAAAAGTCTTAACTTAATGGAAAAGATCAGGATAAGGAGCGGGGCGACAACCAGGGCTGGAATGCAGACTGCGAGGACGGCCAGAAAACTGCCGGCAAAATCCTCCCAACGCCCCCGTTTTGCTGCGGTGAAAAATCCAAGCGGCAGGCCGACTCCCATTGCAAATCCGAAGGCGAGAAAACCGAGCGTGGCCGAAACCGGCAAAGCTTGCGTAATGATATCATTGATGCTGTGGTCGCGGTATTTTAATGACGCGCCAAAATCACCGTGGGCCAGGTTCCCAAGGTAATCCAGGTATTGTTTCCAGACCGGGTCGTTCAGATGGTATTTAGCATGGAGATTGCGCTCGATTTCCGGCGAGGCAGGAGCCCGTTCGCTGTCAAACGGGCCGCCGGGAGCCAAATGCATGAGCGTAAAGGCCAGCGCGCTGATGAGCAGCAGCAGCGGAATCTCAAAAATAAGCCGGCGAACGAAATACATCACCGGCTATTTAACCGCAGAGAGGCCTGGAGGCGGAGAAAAAAATCACTTCACTTTGACGATCGACAGCAACGGATGATCGTCCAGGATGTTCGGATAGATGCCCTGGATTTTGTTCGTATCGAAATAATTGATGCCCCTGTAGAAGTAGAGCGGAACGATCGGGGCCTGGTCGCGGACCAAAATAGTTTCGGCCTGCTGGAAGAGTTGTTCACGCTTCTTTAAATCCACTTCGATGTTCGCCTGTTGAATGAGCGAATCGTATTGCGGATCCTTCCAACCAGTGCGGTTGTTGCCGTCGTTGCTCAGAAAACAACCAAGAAAGGTGTTCGCATCATCGTAGTCTCCGATCCAACTGGAGCGCGCAACGTCGTAATTAAGCTGCGTCAGCGCGTCCAGATAGGCCGTCCACTCCACCTGGTGCAAATCCATGTTGATGCCCAATTGGTCATGCCACATCTGCTGCAATTCGATGCCGATCTTTTCATGGATCTTCGAACCGCCGCCGGCGGAAGCGTTGAAGAGATACGTAAAGCGCGGGAATCCTTTCCCCCCGGGATAGCCGGCCTCTGCGAGTAATTTGCGCGCCAGGCCGGGATTATATTCAAGCCCGTCGGGCGACGTGTAATCGGCCGTGCCGTCGGGAACAAAATACGATGCCGTCTCCTCCCCTCCCCGGGTGATTCGTTCCACGATGCGCTTTTTGTCGATCGCCAGCGCCAGGGCCTGGCGCACGCGCGGGTCGTCGAAGGGCTTGCGGGTGACGTTGAAGCGGACAAAATAAGTGCCCAGATAATTGAAGGTGTGAAAGTCCGGCCGCTTGAGCAGCACATCAAGCAGCTCGGATGGGATCAGCTGCGCATCCCAGACCACATCTGCTTCGCCGTGTTCATAGAGGTTGAGCGCCACGCTTGCCGAGCCGACAGGCAGGATGTCAATGATGTCAGATTTTGTGTTTGCGGCATCCCAATAGAGTGGATTCTTTTTCAGGCGTACCTTGTCATTCAAATGCCAGTAAACCAGCTCAAATGGCCCGCTGCTCGGCAATGGTTTGGCCATCAGCCAGCGGTCGCCATATTTCTCGATCGTTTGCCGCGGGACGACATAAGCCAGCGGCAACGCGCAAATATCCACAAAAAATGGAGTCGCGTGATTTAATTTCACCTGTACGGTATAAGGATCAAGCTTGCGGATACCCACGAGCGAAGAGTCTTTGATTGTGCCGGTGTTAAAAGCTTCAGCGTTCGTGATGTAATAGAACAATCCCGCGTACTCGGAGGCGGTGGACGGATCCAACATGCGCATCCAGGAATAAACCACGTCGTCCGCGAGAATAGGCCCGCCAGTGGACCAGACCAGGTTTGTGCGGAGATGAAAAGTATACGTCTTTCCGTCCGGCGAGACATCCCATCCTTCGGCCAACCCCGGGATTGGACGTGCGGTTTTGGGGTCAAGGCGCAAGACACCCTCAAATAACCCGATCGCGACACGCATGTCGGCCTGGCCGGTGAGGATGGCGGGATCCAGCGATTGCGGCTCGGCGCCGTTCAGGATGGTCACATCCGCCGGCGCTTCGCTCCGAATGCAACCGGAAATGAAAAAGCTGGAGACAAGGACCAGGCAAACAGACCAAATCCTCGCGATACACACTCTCCGATTCCGGATTTTCGATGTCTGTCTTCCAGTGTCCGCGGCCATCGGCTATTTTGCCGGCGAATTGGTGCCGGTCGGCAACGGCATCGTCAGCAAACTATTGGTCGGCGCCGCCGGAGGCGGAGTCGATGCCGGCTGGGACGCTGTCGGCGGCACTGTGGAAGGCGGCACTGTAAGCGATGGTGCGCTTTGCTTTTCCTGCACGCCTTTTGTGAATTCACCAGCGTTGCTGCGATGCATTTTCTCTTCCATGTATCCGAGCAAAAGCGCGAGCACAAACATGATGACGGTGGCGGACTTGGTGATCTTGGTAAGCGTGTTGCCGGAGCCGGCACCAAACAACGCGTCCGCCGCCCCGCCGCCAAAGGCCAGGCCCGCGCCCGCGTCTTTCTTGGGCAACTGGACCAGCACCAGGAAAATCAGCACCAGGCAATCGAGCAATAACGCAACCGTCAATAGTCCTACGATGAAAATCATGATGCAGTTTAGATTGAATTTTTAATGATGTCAGCAAAACTCCGCGCCTCGAGGGAAGCCCCTCCCACCAGCGCGCCGTCTACGTCCGGCTGGCTCATCAGCTCTTTGGCGTTGTTCGGCTTGACGCTGCCGCCGTATTGGATACGGACTTTTTTGGCGACCGAAGCGTCAAAAATCTTTCCGAGCAAGGCACGGATGAACGCGTGGGCGTCCTGCGCCTGTTGCGTGGTGGCCGTCTTGCCGGTGCCGATGGCCCAGACCGGCTCGTAAGCGATGACGGTTTCCGCCATCTGCTCTTTGCTGAGTCCCGCCAGGCTGCCGCGCACCTGGGTATCCAGGACCTTTTCCGTTTGGTTCGCCTCGCGTTCGGCAAGTGTTTCGCCCACGCAAACGATCGGTTTTAACGTGGCCGCATGGGCCGCCGCCGCTTTTTTGGCGATGAGCGCGTCGGATTCCTTCTGGTATTGGCGGCGTTCGCTATGGCCCAAAATGACATAACGCACGGAAAATTCTTTTAGCATCCCGGCGCAGATTTCACCCGTGTAGGCGCCGAAATTATTCTCGCTCATGTTCTGCGCGCCAAGCCGGATGTTTTTCATTTCCAGGATTGCCTTCGAAACCGACTCCAGCGCGGTGAACGGCGGACAAACCACGACGTCCACTTCCTTCACCTTGGCCAATTCCAATTTCAAATCGTTCACCAGGGCAATCGCCTCGGCGACCGTTTTGTTCATTTTCCAGTTTCCCGCGATGATTAATTTACGTTCTTTCATATTTTCCGGCTGCAACAAAAATGCTTGTGATGGTTTTCTGCGTCTTTGCGTTAAAATTATTTGTCTGACAGGGCCGCGACCCCCGGCAGGACGGCGCCTTCCAAAAATTCCAAGCTCGCTCCGCCGCCGGTGCTCATAAATGTCACTTTATCGCCCAGCTTGGCCTTATTGATGGCTTTCACGCTGTCGCCGCCGCCGATGATGCTTTTGGCGCCGTTCTTCTGCGTCGCATCCGCCACGGCCTGCGCCACAGCATTAGTCGCTACCGCAAAGCGCGCGTCTTCGAACATCCCCAGCGGACCGTTCCAAAGGATGGTCTTGGCGCTCGAAATGATTTTGGCGTAGTTCGCCGCCGTTTCCGGGCCGGCGCTGAATCCTTCGGCATCATCGGGGATATTCCCCTTGACGGTCTGGATGTTCGCAAAATCGAAGACCGGTTTGCCTTTTTTGTTCAGCTTGCCCGTATCCACCGGCGTCGCCACAATGATGTCCGAGGGTAATTGAAAATTCACACCTAATTTCTTTGCCTTGGCCTCGGCATCGAGAGCCGTTTGTTTGTGTTCCGGCTCAATCAAAGATTTTCCGACCTTTTCGCCGTGGGCCAGCTTGAAGGTATAAGCCATTGCGCCGCCGATCAAAATGGTGTTCGCCTTATCGAGCAGCCGGTCGATGACCTTGATTTTGTCCGAGACTTTTGCGCCGCCGAGGATGACGACGAACGGGCGGGCGGGATTTTCCAATTCATCGCCGAGAAATTTCAACTCGCGTTCCATCAGCAGACCTGCGGCGCATTTGCCGCCGCGTTTGGCGACGATGCGCGCCACGCCTTCCGTGCTGGCATGGGCGCGGTGCGCGGCGCCGAAAGCGTCGTTGACATAGACATCGGCGACTTTCGCCAGTTTCTCCGCGAAACCCGGATCATTTTTCTCCTCCTCGTTGTAATATCGCACG
>Ga0206798_1008_pt1 | contig 44535 bp, 40 predicted proteins | sample Alteio_BWOrgCont_66_FD_152893 | JGI IMG/M metagenome (GOLD analysis project Ga0206798, IMG submission 152893) | Enriched cells from forest soil in Barre Woods Harvard Forest LTER site, Petersham, Massachusetts, United States -... | ecosystem: Environmental > Terrestrial > Soil > Temperate forest >...
AGCCCGCAAACTCGCCGCTGAAGCGCCGGATAGCTGGCAACTTTCACAGGATGTGTTGGATGAAAATAGCAACGTGGTTTTTCACGCTTATCTGCATCTCGCGGAAATGTTCGATGAAACCAATGCGCTGCTGTTTGCCAAATGCCATTTTGAATCCAATTCCGTTTATGCCTACGACCACACCGAAGCCCAACGGCATCACATCGTCGCCTCGTGGCATCAGCACAATCATCGCTACCAAAATTTCACGCCGGGTTCCGGGGATGCGTATCTGCACGCCGCCGAATCGCCGGCTGTGACCGACCAATTGCAGGCGATGGTCACGCAAGTGCAGGATGCGCTGCCGGGAATCCTGGCGCTGACCAATAAAATTTCCGCCATTCTCGACAACGCGGCGAACGCGACGTCCAACCTGAACACCACGATTGTTTCCGCGCAGCCGTTGCTGGCGAATTTTGCCGGCATCAGCGCGCAATTACGCGAACCCGGCGGCCCGGTCAAATGGGCGCTCGGCACGAACGGCGACGGACAGATTCAAGGCGCGTTGACGAATCTGAATTCATTGCTTGCGCACACCGACACGAATCTGAACACGCTTGTGCTCAGCGTCGGCCAGACGCTGGACAACGTCGCCGACATCACGAGCAACCTGAATGTGCAGGTGCAGTCGAATTCCAACATGCTCTGGAGTATTTCGAAAATGATCACGGACTCGGATGCTTTTGTGCAGGGCTTGAAACGCCACTGGCTCTTGCGTTCAGCGTTCAAGAAAGAAAACAAGGCGGCGGACGCGGCGGCGAAGGTGAAATAAATCTGCCGTCGGCGGTTTTGCGGGGTGGCTGAAGCCGGGATTATTTTGACAGCAGGAAAACCAGTCCGGTCAAGGCGGCCAAAAATCCCACGACGAGCACGCCGTCAATGATGCCGAAGCGTGTTTCCCGGGCCTTGCGCGGCAACGCGATCGAGATGTGGTTGATCCCGTTTTTTTTACGCAGGGTGAAATCGGTGTTGGTCATGCGCCTGCCTTTTAAGCATAAGCCGGGCCAACACGCGTTGGCGGCTGGCGGTGGTTGAAACGGCTTGATTCGAGGCAATCCAGTCCAGAGATTTGACACCCCGCCGATTTTGATGAAGCTGGTTTTAGCGCGGCCGGGAATTGGCCGTCATGGCTGGCCGAGCATCCGGCGGAGCCGATCCACCATCTTTTGCGCCATGCGTTCGTAGGGTGGCAGCGGGCGTCCGTGGATTTTGATTTCGCCAACGGTTTCCAGCGCCATGCTGAAATCGAAATCGTGGAATACACGATCGTGTTTCACGCGGCGGACCCAGCGCTTCAAATCCATTACTTCCTCAATTTCGCCCGCGTGGCCGGGCCGGAAGGAAATTTTCCAGTCATCGTGCGGTTCAAAACCGTCGCAGGCGGTTTTTTCCTCGAACCACGGATCACACAGCAGAATGCAGACGGATTTTTCCGCAGCGGAACCGAGCCGGTAAAAAACCATCCGCGCGTCCGTCTCGGAAAAATGGTCGTAGGCGATTTCCAGCGCATCATCGTCCGGCGGCGTGAATTTCGTCTGGAATCCAAAATGGAAATTTCCCGGGGCGACGTGCGAACGTTCGATGCAAAGATTCTCCGCAAAGATCCAGCGCGTGGCCGATGGCAATTTCTGGCCGGCGAGACATTTTCGCCAAGCGGCGAGCGCTTCGTTGAGCGACGGGCGGATGGCTTTTTTATCACTCATACTGGAATCCTGATTGGCCTTATTATTGCCGGTTTTTGCGGAACCAATCAACAAAAAGCGGAATGCCGTCCTGCACTTTGACCTGCGGGTGGTAGCCGAGTTTCGCGCGCGCCTTGGAAATATCGGCAAAGGTGACCGGCACATCGCCGGGCTGGAGCGGTTGCCGGTCAATGATGGCTTTTTTGCCGAGCGCATTTTCGATCAACGCAATCAATTCGGACAATTTCACCGTTTGCGATTCACCAAGATTGAAAAGCTCAAAACCGAATTCTTTTTTCGTGCAGGCCAGAATGCCATCGAGGATGTCCGTGATGTAAGTGTGGTCGCGCGCCGTGCTGCCGTCGCCGAAAACGGGGATCGGCTGGCCGGCATCGATCAGCCTGGTGAATTTGTGAATCGCCAGATCCGGTCGCTGACGCGGGCCATAAACGGTGAAAAATCGCAGCACCGCCACGTCCAGCCGGTAGACGTGATGGTAGGTGTGGCCCAGTGCTTCACACGCCAGCTTGCTGGCGGCGTAAGGCGAAATGGCGGAAAAAATCGGGTCGCTTTCCGTGAACGGCATTTTGGCGTTCACGCCATAAACGGATGATGACGACGCGAGGGTGATTTTTTCGACGCCATTTTTGCGCGCCGCTTCGAGGACATTGACCGTGCCTTCGACATTCACGCGCTGGTAAAGCGCCGGCTGTTCCAGGCTCGGCCGCACTCCCGCGCGCGCGGCGAGATGGATGACTTGATCGAATTTGACGGACGAAAAAACTTCATCGAGCGCGGCGCGGTCGGTGATGTCGCCGTGGAAAAATTCAAAGGGCAGGGCGAGTGACTGGATTTGGCGGAGGTTGGCGCGCTTGGATTGCGGGTCGTAGAAATTGTTCAAGTCGTCGAATGCCCAGACGCCGTGGCCGGCGTGGAGGAGCCGTTCGCAAACGTGCGAGCCGATGAAGCCCGCACCGCCGGTGACGAGAAAATTCATGATCAAAGGCTAACCAGCAACGGACGAAGTGTCGAGTGTCAGGCTTTGGCTTTTTGACCGTGATCGCCTTCAGTCAAACCGCGAAATGACAAATCTTCATCAAGCTCCGGCCAATGCAAACCAAACGGTGAGATTTCGATGTGATTTAACTGTCGAGGCGTGCCGTGCGCAAGCCGTGGATTTCCTGCGACAGGAAAACGGATTTCCGCGCCGCTTTCCATCCGGACAACGATTTGTCCGTCCATAAAAGCGGCTGAAACGGCGATGTCAGCCAAGGTGTTCATGCCACTTCTCAATTATCAGCTTTTTATTTTCTTCCGCAAGTTTTTCAGCTTTGGATAATTCGCGGAGTTTGAGGCCCTGCGACTCGCGTAACTCTACCACGTCTTCCATGTTGAACACCGCTTCACCGCCGCCGTAGCGAACGTGGACGTGAATCGGATGATGGTCGTTGCTGTAAAAGAAAAACTTGTATCCGTCTTTTTCAAAAATCGTTGGCATGGCCTGATGGGATTTTCACAACCCGTTCAACACGTCAATCAACTGGCGCAAACGGCCGTAATCGCGGCGGTTGAAATTGAAGGCGATGCGTTTCAATTCCAGGTTGTCATTATCCTCCACTTCGTCCGGCGTCGGTTTGATGTTTTGGATTTTGCCTTCGACGATGATGTCGGCGAAATCTTCGTTCATCGCGGCAATGGCGGTTTCCGTCGGCGCATTTTTCAGGCGGATGACGAACAGGTCTTTCACAAAGCGGGTGGATTGAAAATTGCGGTAAAACCGGTTGATGATCTTCACCGCTTCCTCTGTGCTGTCGGTGATGCGATAAAGGCTCAAGTCATCGGGTGAAATCAGTTTTGCACGCAACAATTCTTCGCGGATGTGGATGTCCCACGTCTTCCAATAAGTGCCGCCGGGTTTGTCCACGAGCACGAGCGGCATGAGTTGTGCCTTGCCGGTTTGCATGAGCGTGATGGCTTCGTAACCTTCATCCAGCGTGCCGAAGCCGCCGGGGAAAAGCACAATCGCATCCGAGTGGCGGATAAAAATGAGTTTCCGTGTGAAGAAGTATTTGAACGTGATGAGTTTTTTATCCTCGGCGATGACGGGGTTCGCGCTTTGTTCCCACGGCAGGCGGATGTTGACGCCGAAACTATGTTCGGGCGTCGCGCCTTCGTGGCCGGCCTGCATAATGCCCGGCCCGGCGCCGGTGATGACCATGAAACCAGCTTGCACGATTTTTTCGCCGAATTCAACGGCCTGTTGATATTCGACGCTTTCCGGTTTCGTGCGCGCGGAACCGAAGATGGAAACTTTTCGCTTGTTCGCGTAAGGCGCGAAGAGGCGAAACGAGTAACGCAGTTCGCGGATGGCCGTCTGGATGACGCGCACGTCGCCGGTGTCTTTCACGTCGGCGAGCAGTTTCAATCCGTTTTCGATGATGTCGGCGACCTGGTGTTCGTTATAGCCGCCGCCTTTGAACTTGATGAGTTCCTGGATACGCCGTGTCAGTTCGGGATCCGCTGGAGTTTTTTCATTCCTTTTCATATTTGATTAAGAGGCACAGGATAACAGTCGAAATGCAAAAAAGGCAATAGGGTCATTTGCGTTGTTTAAAGCGATCAATTTGGGGACTGCCGGGTTTGCCAACCCCCGGCGTTAAATTTTGAGTTCGACACCCGCCATTTGAAATTCGACATTGGTTTGTGCCGACGGACCGACTTGAACGCAGTTTGCGCGCGACCTTTTTGGGGATCGCGGTCAACATCGTTTTGGGTTGCGCGAAATTTGCCGCCGGCATCTTCGGCCATTCGCACGCGCTGATCGCGGACGCGACCGAATCGTTCGCTGACATTTTCAATTCGCTCATCGTCTGGCGCGGCATCGTTGTCGCCGAAACGCCGGCGGATGACGACCATCCCTACGGTCACGGCAAAGCCGAACCGCTCGCCGCCGCTTTTGGCGCAATCATGCTTTTGGTCGCGGCACTGTGGATCGCGATCAAGGCGGCGAATGACATTGCCGAATCATTCAATCCGCACAGCCTCGTTTTTCGCGAGCCGCCGCGCTGGTTTACGCTTGTGATTCTGGGGGTCGTGGTGGTGGTGAAGGAGGGACTGTTTCGTTTTGTTTTTCGCGAAGGCACGGCGCTGGAAAATTCCGCCGTGACCACCGACGCGTGGCATCATCGCAGCGATGCGATCACTTCCGTCGCGGCGGCCATTGGCATCACCGTGGCTCTGGTTGGCGGCAAAAAATATGTTTCAGCGGACGACCTCGCGGCGATTTTTGCGGCGCTGATTATCGGCTTTAACGGCTTTTTGCTGTTGCGCCCGGCAGTGAGTGAATTGATGGACAAGGCGCCGGATCATGATTTGAACGAACAGGTCCGCAAAATCGCCGAAACGGTCGCCGGCGTCGGGAGCGTCGAAAAATGTTTCGTCCGCAAAATGGGCTATCAATTTTATGCCGAGATGCATGTTGAAGTGGATCCGCTGATGACGGTGCTGCGCTCGCACGAAATCGCGCACAACGTCAAAAACCGCGTGCGCGAAGAACTTCCGCGCGTGAACGATGTGCTCGTTCACATCGAGCCGCTCGGCATCCCGGCGAAAAAATAAATTGCAGGCGACGACGTGAGGAATCCCTGATGTGTGTTTTCAAAATGAACTTGGTGGAACAGGCCTCCGGCCTGTTGTTTTGGGCGTTTCGCCCAAAACCGTTTGAGGACGTGAATGGATTCTGGTTCGCGTGTGTTCACGAATAATGGAAATCGTGAACGAAATCCGGCGAGACGCCGTATTTGACGGGCGGGACGCCCGTGCCACCATCTGAAGGCAAGTCTTAACTGTATGAAAAACCCCATCGCACCGCCGGATTTGAGTCTCGTCACCTCGATGCCGGCAACGCATTTCAAAGGTTGGGCAAAACCCGGCATCATCCCGTCGGGGCTGGCTTCAGGCGTGACGGTCGAAGCGCACGAAACCCTTGATGCCATCAGCGGACATTTCCGGCTGTTTCAATTGCGCGATGGCCACCGTTTTTCCACCGATGACATTTTGACGGCATGGTATGGCACGAGTTGGTGTCCAACGGCGCGCACCGCGCTCGATCTCGGCAGCGGCATTGGCACGGTCGGGATGATCTGTGCGTGGCGTTTGCCCGGCGCGAAATTCGTGACGGTCGAAGCGCAAAGTGAAAGCGTTGCGCTCGCCAAAAAATCCGCGCGCTACAATGGCATTGAAGATCGTTACGAAATCCGTTGCGGCGATTTTCGCGCAGCCGGGGTTTTGCGCGCTGACGAAAAATTCGATCTCATCACCGGCAGTCCGCCGTATTTTCCGCCGGACGCCGGGGTGAAAAGTGAACATCCGCAAAAACTTGCCTGCCGGTTTGAGTTGCGGGGAACGATTGCCGATTATTGTGAAACTGCGGCGAAACAGCTCGCGCCCGGCGGCTTTTTCGCGTGCGTTTTTCCGCATGAACCGGCGCAACTGGCGCGGGTGGAAACCGCCGCCAAAAATTCCCGGCTCGTCATCGTCCGCAAACGGCCGGTGGTTTTTCGCGAAGGCGATCCGCCGCTCGTCGCGCTGTTTGGAATGATGCGCGCCGCCGATTTGCCCGAATGGTTTCGAAGCCAGATGTGGGTGGAACCGGCTTTGATCATCCGCGCGCGGGCCGGGGAAATCCATCCCGAATATTCCGCCGTGAAACTGGCGATCGGCTTCCCGCCGTGAAATTCTTTTGGCCGCGGCTTGAAGGTTGTTGAAAATTTTCTGTTCCCTTTTCCGTTTGGCGGACATTGCTTGTTGAATGTCCGAACGGGATGCCGGGCCGCAAACCAGTCAAAAATGTTCGGCGTGGAAAAAATAAATTAACGCCGGACAAATTTCGCCGGCCGGCGCGTCATGGGAATTGCAGTCATGAATTTTCTGCGCTTGAAAATAAGGTTGAACCTTTTGTCCCGACAACCCGTCTACCAAACGGACATGGCTGATTATTCCAAAATCAAAAATCGCGCGCCGGCGTTCACGTTGATCGAATTGCTTGTGGTCATCGCCATCATCGCGATTCTCGCGGCGATGCTGCTGCCGGCGCTGGCCTCGGCCAAGCAACGTGCGTGGACGACGAGTTGCACCTCCAACCTGCACCAGATCGGCCTGGGCATGAGAATGTTCGCGGATGACAACAACGAGTTTTATCCCGAATCCGGCGCGGACATCTATTGGGGAGCCACCGATCCAACCACCGGAAAACCCGGTTGGATGGAGCAGGCTTTTTCCTATGTTGGCAATACGAACGCCTACAATTGTCCCGGTAATGTGCAACTGCCTTTGAACATGCGGGGGCCGTTCAATTATTTTAACGGTTGCCGCGCGGCGTATATTGTCTCTGGCGGCGTTTTTGCCGCCGTCAAAAGTTCGACGATCTTGTTTCCCTCGGCTTATGTTTTGTCCGGCGACACTTGCGGCATACCGGATGTGACGAGCGGCGAGGGGTCGGGCCGGAATTTTGATCCGCTGGATGCGGACAAGGATGATTATTCGCAGAATTGCGTCGGCGGCCCGACCAATGGCACGCCTTACGAACTCTGGCAGGTGCATTCACTCGGTCAAAACGTCCTCTTCACCGACGGCCATGCAAAATGGTATAAAGGCTACAACGCCGGTGAAATGACTTTCAATTACACCGTGATGACCAACTGGGTGCAGTAAAATGGGTGACGGCAAAACGGTGGCAGCAACTGAAACATCTGGCGGACGACAGGTTCATTTTGGTTTTCTCGATTTTCATTTGCGCTTGACGGCCAACTGGCGTTAAGTGGGTGCGATTAAATTATGAATGCTCTGCTTGAATCCCGCTGGCTGCCGGTCGTGTTGCTGACCTGTTCGAACATTTTCATGACGTTCGCATGGTATGGCCATTTGAAATTCAAGGACAAACCGCTGCTGCTCGTGATCCTCGTGAGCTGGGGCATCGCGCTGTTTGAATACTGCTTTCAAGTGCCGGCCAATCGCTGGGGCAGCAACAGTTTTTCGCCTTATCAATTAAAGATCATCCAGGAAGTGATCACCCTGCTGGTGTTCGTGGTTTTCGCGTGCTTTTATTTCAAGACGTGGCCGGCGTGGAATCATTTCGCGGCGTTCGTTTGCATTCTCGCCGCGGTGGTGTTCGCATTCTGGCCGCAGAAATCATGACCGTCAGGACGCCGGGAACGCCAGGTTGGGATTCAAATAAAGAACGCAGGAATTTAGAAAAACCTGATTCCTGCCTTCTTGCTTCCCTGATTAAATCCTGGCGTTCCTGGCGTCCCGGCGGTTAAAACTCGCTTGGCAGTGGCGGGGGGTTCTGTTTAATTGGCCGCGCCCGATGACAAAAATTCCCGCCATTTTCGCGCTTTGCATTTTCGCAGCGCTTTTTTCCCTTTCCGTCAAGGCGGAGGACGGGTCGGGCGATGTCATTGAAGCGTTGAGCAAGGTTCTGCCGGGGATGCCGGAGGGGCAGATGTATTACGATCCAGTTTCCGGCATGACGTATTGGACCAATGGCGTTTATTTTAAACAAGGCGACACGGTGTTGACGGCGAACAGCGCGGTGGTGAATCCGAAGACGGGCAATGTGCAGGCGGATGGCGACGTGCGCATCGAATCAGGCGATGAGCTTTGGGTTGGCGATCACATTGACTATAATTTCAACACGCACCGGATGAGCAGCGAGCAATTTCGCACCGGCACGGCGCCAATCTTCGCGGGCGGCTCGCAATTGACGGGATTCATTCAAAGACAGCGCGGCGCGACGAATGTGATCACCGCGACGAATGCGTTTGTCACGACGGACGACGTGAGTAATCCGGAGTATCGCGTGCGCGCGAGTCGCATCGTGATCATTCCCGGCAAAACGGTGCAGATGTGGAATGCGGTGTTTTATCTGGGCCGCACACCGATATTTTATTTTCCCTATTATGAGCGCAACCTCGGCCAGCATGTGAATAATTTCACCGTCACGCCGGGTTATCGCAGCCGTTTCGGCGCGGAGATGCTGGCCACTTACAACTGGTATCTCGGTGATGTGGCGGATGGGAGAATTCACGCGGATTATCGCTCGAACCGCGGGCCGGGTTTCGGGCCGGACGTGAATCTGCATCTCGGCCAATGGGGCGAAGCAGAGGTGAAGTATTATTATCTGCACGACTACAAACCCAATTACAGCACGAATGGCCTGCCGTCCTTCGGCAATATCCCGGAAAATCGCCAGCGGTTTTATCTGGGCTGGCAGGCGACTCCGGAAACGAATCTGAACGTCAAGGCGTTGATCAATTACCAATCCGATCCGCTGATCCTGCATGATTATTTTCCAAGCGAATATACTGAAAACCCGCAGCCGAATACGTTCTTCGAAGCAAATAAATATTGGGACAACTGGAGTCTGGATGCGTTGACGACGCCGCGCGTGGACAGTTTTTACAGCCAGATTGAACGGTTGCCGGACGTGCAACTCACCGGTTTTCGCCAGCAGGTTTTCGACACGCCGGTTTATTATGACAGCCAGAGTTCCATCGGCGCCTATCGCGCTTACGCGGGGCCAACGTCGCTGACAAATTATCTTTTTGACGCCAACGATGGTTTTTATACGAACTCCGGCGCGCGCTTTGACACGTTCCATCAATTCACGCTGCCGTGGACATTTTTCAACTGGCTCAACGTCACGCCGCGCGTCGGCGGACGATTCACTTATTACAATCAAGACGGCAACGACGTGTCGAATAATCTGTATCGCGAAGTGTTCAACACCGGCATCGGCTTTTCGTTCAAGGCGTCGCAATTATGGGCGGACGCGACGAATGCATTTTTACAAATCGACGGTCTGCGCCACATCATCGAGCCATCCGCGAATTACGTTTTCGTGCCTGATCCCAGCGTGCCGCCCGCGCAACTGCCGCAATTCGACGGCGCATTGCCCAGCCTGATGTTGCAGCCCGTGGATTTCCCCGACTATAACGACATTGATTCCATTGACACGATGAACGTCATCCGTTTCGGCCTGCGCAACGTGCTGCAGACGAAACGCGACGGACAGCTTCAAGATTTGGTGAACTGGAATATGCTGCTTGACTGGCGGCTCGACCCGAAGCCCGGCCAAAGCAGTTTGAACGATTTATATTCACAATTCTCATTCCGACCGCGCACCTGGCTGACGCTTGAATCGCAAGTCCGTTACGACATCGACGGCGGCAATTTGAATATGGCGTTTCATCAAATCACCTTCACGCCGAACAATCGCTGGAGTTGGGGAGTTGGCCACTGGTATTTGCGCGCCGGTGACTGGGGCAATGGCACCTGGGACGAAAGCGATTATCTTACGAGCACGCTCTTTTACCGGTTGGACGACAACTGGGGTTTGCGCGCGCAGCACAATTTCGATTTCACCACCGGCCGTTTGCAGTCGCAATTCTACACGATTTATCGTGATATGCGCAGTTGGACGGCGGAACTGACTTTTCACGTGGAAAACGATGTGAACCAATCAGTGGATTACAGCATCGCTTTTCAATTATCGTTGAAAGCCAGTCCGTCAACCGCCGTCGGCGCCGATGCCGTGGAACCTTACCATCTCGTTGGCGAATAGGTTATTCCGTCAGCAATGAAAGGATGAAAGTCGAGCCGTGCCCGGGTTCGCTTTGCACTTCAATCACGCCGCGATGTTCTTCGACGATCCGCCGGGTGATCGAAAGGCCAAGGCCCGTGCCGTTTTTCTTGGTGGTGAAAAACGGCTCGAACAGGCGCGCCAGATTTTCCGGCGTGATGCCCATGCCGGTGTCGCGGATGGAAATTTTCAGCCGCCGCACCCCGTCCGCATCCGTGGCGGTTTTGGTGGCGATGGTCAATTCACCATTGTTGCTGACCGCCTCGACCGCATTAAGCAGCAAATTCATGAAAGCCTGCTGCAGTTGCGATTCATCCGCGCGCAACGTGTCCGGCTCGGCCTGGTAATCGCGTTCGAGTGTGATCATGCGTCCGCTCATCTGATGTTCCAGCAGCCGCACCGAATGGTCGAGCAATTGATGGATATGCACCGTGGCGAACGCTTTTGGTTTTGGCGCGGCGAATCGCAGCATTTGCGTGACGAGCGCATCGATCCGCTTCAACTCGCGCCGGACGACTTCGGTCATCTCCTGATCATCGCCTTTTTGCAAAAGCAGTTCGACGAAGACGTTGATGGACACGAGACCGTTTTTGATCTCGTGGGCGATGCTGGCGGAGACGAGGCCGAGATTGGCCAGCCGGTCGAGTCGGCGGAGGTTTTCCTGCAAGTCAGCCACGCCGACGGTAGAATCTACCGCCGTGCAGCCGGTTTTTTTTTCTAAATCATCGGATGACATTATATTTCACAGCTCCATTACATATTGGCCGGAATTCCTTAAAACGACGCGGCAAAATAAGGCGGACTAAGTTTATTACCAGCAAAAAAACAAAAAATCGCTGATAATTTTCACGAAAGTTGTGACATTCTGTTGTCGGTCAATTAGTTTTACGACCAGCGATGAAAAATAATTTTGACCGTATTGAATCCGTTGTCAACGACATCCGCCGGGGAAAACTGGTCGTCGTCGTGGACGACGCCAGCCGCGAAAACGAGGGCGATTTGATTCTCGCCGCCGAAAAAGCCACGCCGAAAAACATCAGTTTCATGGTGCGCTACACTTCCGGCGTGATCTGTGTGCCGATGGCTGGCGACGATTTGGACCGGCTTGAACTGCCGTTGATGACACAGCAAAACATGGAACGGATGCGCACGGCTTACACGATTTCCGTGGACGCCGCGCGGGGCGTGAGCACGGGCATCTCCGCCGCCGACCGCGCGCACACGATCCAACTGCTCGCCGATCCCAAAACCCGGCATGATGATCTCGTCCGCCCGGGCCATATTTTTCCGCTGCGTTATCGTGAAGGCGGCGTGCTGCGCCGCGCCGGCCACACCGAGGCGGCGATTGATCTGGCACGGCTGGCCGGCTTGCGTCCCGCCGGTGTGCTCGCGGAAATCGTGAATGACGACGGCACGATGTCGCGCCTGCCGGAACTTCTGAAATTTGCCAGAAAGCACAAACTAAAAATTTGCTCCGTCGCCGATTTAATCGAATACCGCCGCACGCGCGAAAAACTCGTCGAACGCGAGGAGGTTGTGAAAATGCCGACCGATTACGGCGATTTCGATCTGCATCTGTATCGCTCCAAAGTGGACGGACAACATCACCTTGCGCTTGTGCGCGGTGAAATCGCCAGCCGGAAAAACGTGCTCGTACGCGTCCACAGCGAATGTCTGACCGGCGACGTTTTCGGTTCGCGCCGTTGCGATTGCGGCCCGCAACTGCATCAGGCCATGCGGCAGGTGGCCGAAGCCGGCTGCGGCGTGATTCTGTATATGCGGCAGGAAGGCCGCGGCATCGGCCTCGCGCCGAAGATCAAGGCCTACAAATTACAAGAGCAGGGCTATGACACCGTCGAGGCGAATGCCAAACTTGGCTACGGAATGGACTTGCGCGAATACGGCATCGGCGCACAAATCCTCGTTGACCTTGGCCTGAAAACCATCCGCTTGCTGACGAACAATCCCAAAAAAGTCGTCGGGCTGGAAGGCTACGGATTGAAGATCGTCCAGCAAGTGCCGATCAAGGTGAAACCGAATCCGCACAACGAAAAATATCTGAAAACGAAGCGGGAGAAGCTCGGGCATCTTCTATGAAATTAAATCAGCATAATAAATCCGTAAGATTTATTATGCGAACAATAGATGTTTTAGTTTCTTTTCGATCTGGACGGATTGTTCATTGGGACAAAGAACCATTTCAAAAAGCGACGCAAACGCAAAAGCGCATCGGCGGATTATTCATGGCGCTTTTTCCAATTTCTTTTTTGATTCTTCTAAGGAACGTCAAACTTGTTGATTCTTGGGTAGATTCAATGCTGCATAGTTCTGTTGCGTGGCTCTATCTTGCTTTTATCAGTGGAGTTTGTTTTGCGCTGCTTATTGCTTTCAAGGTTGCGCCGAAAATACCATTGATTGTTTCAGTTCCAATTGCTTTTGTGGCTTGGCCGGTCTTTCTCTGGTTTGCCTGGACGCGCCCATTTTGAATTTATATCAAAACCAAAATGGCATGCGCCCGCATGCGGCACGGTCGCCATCGTCGCTCCGCGACAAGAAATCTGTGTTTTTCTGTGGCCATCTGTGGCCAAAAACAGTGACGAGGAGGATTTGCTCATCACTTGCCACTGGTCACCCGGTTTCGTCTTGGCGGTTGCTTCCGTCCTAATAATCGGTCCAGCGTCACGCTGGTCTGTGGCCAAAAAAACCGGCTCGCATGATTGACATGGCCGGATGGCGGATGTTTCAATAAGTGATATGGCTAAAGTTGTAGTCATCACAAAGGGTCTGACTGCTTTGTCGCATGAGTTGAGCGAAAAGTGGATCACGATCGGCCGTGCCGATGGCAATACGTTCCAGATCGCAGAAGCTTCAGTTTCCGGCCGGCATTGCGAGGTATTGTTGCGCGACGGCGAATTGGTGGTTCGTGACCTCCAATCCACCAATGGCACGTTTGTGAATGGCCAGAAAATTTCCGAGGCGGTGGTCAAACCCGGCCAGACGCTGCGTCTGGGCGAAGTGGAATTGCGTTTTGAGACTGCGCCGGATTCGCCGGCCACGGCCTTCACCAGCAAAATGCTGGTGGCGAGCGCCGCCGCGCCGGCCGCGCCGAAACCAGCCCTGGCACCGGCGGCTTCGGATACGGAAGTGACAAAAATTATTCCGGTCGAACCCGCCGTTGATCTGGCGAAAAAATTTCAGGTTCTGTTCGTGGACGACAGCATGGCTTTTTTGGAGACGTTCAGTGAATTGTGCGGGGTGCTTTCCAACCAGACGTGGGAGATTCAATCGGCCACGTCGGCGGACCGTGCGCTGGCCCTTTTGCAGGAAAAAACGGCCGACCTGGTGGTGCTGGATGTCGGGATGCCGATGGTGGATGGCTTGCAATTGCTCGGCATCATCAACCGGCGTTATCCCGGAATGAAGATCGCCGTGATGACGGGCAACGCGACCGAGAGCAAACGCGCGGATGCGCTGGCCAACGGTGCGGAATTGTTCATCGAAAAACCCGTGACCCCCGCGGGCATCCAATCGGTTTTCAACATGCTGAACGATCTGGTTTTGTGGGCGCACCGCGAAGGTTTCAGCGGCGCGCTGCGGCAGGTTGGTTTGCAGGAAGTCATCCAGATGGAATGTCACGGCCGCCATTCCTCGATCCTCGAAATCCGCAATGCGGAAGTGCGCGGACAGATTTACATCGAAGCCGGCGCGATCACGCACGCCGCCGTGGGCACGCTCACGGGCGAGACGGCTTTTCACCGGCTGTTGTCATTCAAAGGCGGTGAATTCCAAGTGAAGCCGTTCAAGGCACCGCCGCAGCGCACCATCGAAGGCCGCTGGGAATTTTTGCTGATGGACGCCGCGCGCGCCTCGGATGAAGAAACCGGCATGATCAAAAAGCCGGCGCCCAAAACCGCCGGGGAACACGCCGGGATGGGCGAAGACCTCGTGGTGGTGGCGACTTGCGACGGGAAATGGAATTCGGCAGGCGCCGGAGAAAAATAATTTTTCAATGCTCCAAAAAATCACCAGTAAAAAAATTCCGTCGCACGGTGGTCATTTCGCCATCATCGCGTCTAAATATAATTCGCGTTATGTGGACGCGATGCTGCGCGCGGCAAAAACGGAAATTCTGCGCGCCGGCGGAAAAATCCAGGTCGTGCGTGTGCCGGGCGCGTATGAAATTCCCGTCGTTGCGGCCAGACTGGCGCACCCGTCACCCGCCACGCGCCGCCCGCCGCTTTCAGCCATCATCTGTCTGGGTGTGATTTTGCGCGGCGCGACGACCCACGCGCAGCACATCGGCGAAGCCGTGAGCAATGCGCTGGTGCAGATCCAGATCCAGCACGAAGTGCCCGTCATCCACGAAGTCCTGCTTTTGGAGAACGAGCAGCAGGCGCGCGAACGTTGCCTTGATAAAAAACACAATCGCGGCACGGAGGCGGCGCAGACGGCTTTGGCGATGGCGCGCGTGATGAAAAGTTTGCATCGCTGAAAAATCAGGCCCAGACTTCGGATCGTGCCTTATCTGCCCATCCTTGTGTGCCTCGCCTGTGCGATTTTCTTTCACCGCGCGTCGGAACTTGAGGATGAACCCACTTGGATTTGGAGCGCCCTGTCCCTTTTGGTTTCCGCGTTGACGGTTTTCTGGCTGCATTGCGGCTGGCTGGGGATCGTTCTCGGGCAGCTTGCGCTCTTCGTGGGCATCACAATTTTTCGGGTTTTGCGGAAAAAATGATTTAAACCGTTCCATATTCCGGGACGCAGCCAAATGCCATTACCGCAACGCTTGTGAAAAATTTCACAATTTACTTGTCCGGTTTTCGCATGGGTGCTAAAATTTAAAACACGTTATGAAAATTTCTGTGATTGCTCTTTTGGCGGCGGTGCTGGCCGTCCCTTCGGTCTCGCCCGCGGCGGACATCACTGGCGTCATCACCTTCAAAGGCACGCCGCCTGCTGAAAAGGAAATCACGCCGCTCGAAGATGACGCGACCTGCGGGGCGTTGCACCCCGATGACAAGCCCACGACGCATTTTTACGTCGTCAGCCCGAAAGGCGAACTCGCTGATGTCATCGTTTCGCTCAATCTCACTGGTAAATCCACTGGCGCGAGTGCGTCGTCGGTGGTGTTGGACCAAAAAGGCTGTCTTTATGTGCCGACGATCATGGCGGTGCAGACCGGCCAGAAAATCATCGTCAAAAATTCCGATCCGTGCATCCACAATGTCCACACCGTTTCTCAAAATGACAATGCCACGCATAACGACGCGCAGATGCCCGGCGGCGCGGATTTAACCTACACGTTCGACAAACCGGAGGATTTTCTGAAATTCCAGTGCGACGTGCATCCGTGGATGTTCGCGTGGGTGACGGTCGAGGACAGCCCGTATTTTGCCCTTAGCGGCAAGGATGGAAAATTCACCATCAAAAACGTGCCGCCCGGTAAATATACCATCACCGCCCGCCACCGAAAACTCGGCGTGCAAACGCTCGCAGTCGAAGTCAAGGATAGTGACGTGACCGTGAACTTTCCTGCCTTTGAAGTGAAATAAACTTAAGTTGGGAGAAACCGCTGCGATCCGAAAAATCACGGCGGTCGTTTTTTGAATGAGCGCAAATATAAAAGCAAATCGCCCGCTGCACTGGTTCGCCGTGCTGACGGCGGTGGCCACGTTTTTGCTGCTCGGCCTCGGCGGATTGGTGACGAGTCACGAAGCCGGAATGTCCGTGCCGGACTGGCCGACGAGCTACGGTTACAACATGTTTGCGCTCCCGATAGAATTCTGGAAGGGCGGGGCTTTTTTTGAACACACGCACCGGTTGCTGGCTTCGGCCATCGGCTTGCTGACGACCATCCTGGCCATCTGGCTTTGGTGGAAGGATTCGCGCCGATGGATGAAATGGCTTGGGGTCGCGGCTTTTCTCGGGGTTGTCGCGCAAGGCGTTCTCGGCGGCTTGCGGGTGGACTTGATCAACGCGCAACTGGGAATTTTTCACGGCATTCTTGCGCAGGCATTCTTCGTTTTGGTTTGCGCCATTGCCTTGTTCACGAGCCGCTTTTGGCTTGAACTGGCGGCGCGGCCGAAAACCTTTCCCATTCCGCGCGGTTTGCGCAGCCACGTTTTATTTGTCACGATTTTAGTCTTTCTGCAACTCGTGCTCGGCGCAACGATGCGTCATCAGCACGCCGGACTTTCCATTTCCGATTTCCCGCTCGCCCATGGAAAAATCTGGCCGGACACCAGTGACGCCGCCGTCGCGCGTTACAATGCCGAACGCTTCGAAGTCCTTTCCGAAAATCCCATCACCGCCTTTCAGATCATTTTGCAAATGGTTCACCGCATCATTGCGCTCCTGATTTTTCTCGGCGTGGCGGCGGCGGCCGGTTTGGCCGTAAAACGGCTCGGCCAAAAAGATTCGCTGACGAAGCTGGCGTTTTGCTGGCTCGCGCTGATCATTATTCAGATCGGACTGGGCATTGAAACCATTTGGTCGAACAAGGCGGCGGACATCGCGACGGCGCATGTGCTGGTTGGCGCACTTTCGCTCGTGACAGGCGTGCTTTGGTGCCTTATTGCTTTTGGCCGAAATGTGGCGACGGTCTGCGACCGGCGCCCGGAAGAACGGCGCTCACCGGGCGCCGCTGCAATTTCTGGAAACCCGGCATTGGCCGGCAACAAATAATTTGATGGAAATGAAAGAAATCTCGGCAGAAATTTTGACCGCGGGCAGCGCTGAAAAAAGCTGGCCGGCGGTTTTCGCCGACCTGATCAAGGCGCGGTTGACGCTGCTGGTGCTGCTGACGACGCTGGTGGGATTTTATCTCGGCTGGCACGGCGCGATGAATTTTGCGCTGATGTTCAATGCGCTCGCGGGCACCGCGCTGGTCGCGTCCGGCGCGGCGGCGCTGAACCAGTTGCTCGAACGCGAGCACGATGCCAAAATGCGCCGCACGCAAAATCGTCCGCTGCCATCCGGCCGTTTGCAGCCGACGACCGTGATGCTTTTTGGCGGGGTCACTTCCGTCGCCGGGCTGGTTTATCTCGCGCTGGCGGTGAATCTGCTCACCAGCGTGCTCGGCGCGGTCACGCTCATCAGTTACGTTTTCATCTACACGCCGCTCAAGCGCATCACGTGGGTCAACACGCTGGTCGGCGCGATTCCCGGCGCGTTGCCGCCCTTGATGGGCTGGACGGCGGCGCGCAATGAATTGAGCGGCGAAGGCTGGGCGCTGTTCGCAATCCTGGCGTTCTGGCAGTTGCCCCACTTTTTTGCCATCGCGTGGATGTATCGCGATGAATACGCCAAGGCCGGCTTCGTGATGTTGCCGAGTGTGGACGCCGATGGCAGCCGCACGGCGCAACAGTCCATCAGCAGCACGCTTCTGCTGATGCTGGCGAGCTTGTGTCCGTTCGCTTTTGGCATCAGCGGAAAATTTTATCTGGCGAGCGCGCTCATTTTGGGCGCGGGCTTTTTGTTCTGTGCGATCCAGTTTTCGCGGCAATTGACCCACGCCCGCGCGCGGCAGCTTTTTCTGGCCTCGATCATTTATCTGCCGCTGTTGCTGACGGCGCTGGTTTGGGACAAGGTGAAATAAATTTATGGAAGCAAGCGTTCAACAATTTCCGCCGTATCGCCAACCGGACGTGCACCCCGACCACGAAGGTCATGACGACCACGGCGCGCATCATGAACCAAATTTCTGGCAGAAATACATTTTCTCCAGTGACCATAAGATCATCGGCATCCAATACGGTTTCACGGCGCTGTGCTTCATGCTGTTCGGATTTTTTCTGATGATCCTGATGCGCTGGCAGATCGCGCATCCGGGCAAACCGGTGCCGTTGTTCGGCCCGGTTTTGGAAAAAATTCTCGGCCATGTCGCGGTGGGCGGCGCGATTTCACCCGACCTTTACAATTCCTTTGGCGCGATGCACGGAACCATCATGGTATTTTTGGGGATCGTGCCGCTGGCGTTCGCGGCGTTCGGCAATTACGTCGTGCCATTGATGATCGGTGCGCCGGATATGGCGTTTCCGCGCGTCAATATGGCAAGCTATCAGGCCTATTTTCTTGGCGGCCTCGTGATGTTTGTGAGCTTTTTCATTCCCGGCGGCGCCGCGCAGGCGGGCTGGACTTCGTATTCGCCGCTCGCGACTTCGATCCCGACGCATGGCCAGCTTTTCTGGATCATCGGTATGGTGCTGCTCATCACGTCGTCGTTGCTCGGCGCGGTGAATTTCATCGCCACCATCATTCAATTGCGCGCGCCGGGCATGACCTGGATGCGCCTGCCATTTTTCGTCTGGGCGCAATTCGTCACGGCCTTTTTGCTGCTGCTGGCGTTCCCGCCGCTGGAAGCCGCGAGTCTCATGCAATTGATGGATAACGTCGCGCACACGAGTTTCTTTTTGCCGACCGGCCTGGCCGTTGGCGGCAACCTGGCGCACATCAGCGGCGGCGGCAGTCCGTTGTTGTGGCAGCATTTATTTTGGTTCCTCGGGCATCCTGAAGTTTATGTGCTGATCCTGCCGGCGATGGGGATCGTCTGCGAAATCATTGCCAATAACACGCGCAAGCCGATCTGGGGCTATAAATCGCTCGTGTATTCCGTACTCACCATCGGCTTCCTCTCGTTCATCGTCTGGGCGCATCACATGTATATGACCGGGATGGGCACGAAAATCTCCACCTTCTTCCAGGCGACGACCATGATCATCTCGATCCCGTCGGTCATCATTTTGACGTGTCTGTTCATGTCGCTCTGGGGCGGCTCGATCCGTTTCAATACGCCGATGCTTTTCGCGCTCGCCTTTCTGCCGATGTTCGGCATCGGCGGTTTGACCGGTTTGCCGCTTGGTTTCAACGTCAGCGACGTTCACCTGCATGACACGTATTACATCATCGCGCATTTCCATTATGTCGTCGCCCCGGGGACGATCTTTGGGTTGTTCGCCGGCCTCTATTATTGGTATCCGAAAATGACCGGGCGGCGGATGAATGAATTCTGGGGGCGTGTGCATTTCTGGTGTTCACTGGTTTTCATGAACCTCGTGTTCATGCCGATGTTTGCGCAAGGCATGGCGGGGATGTTGCGGCGCATGTCCGACGGCGGCGCGAATTATTCCGCCGCGGTCAACAGCCGGGCGGGCGCGGAAGTCATCGGCGGCTTGAGCAACAACATCATGGCGTTGCATGTCTGGATTCTATGGGCGGCCATCGCGCTCGGCATCGCGCAGATCCCTTTCATCATCAATATTTTTTGGAGCCTCAAACATGGCGAAAAAGTCGGTGACAATCCCTGGGACGCCACGACGCTCGAATGGCAGACGCCCACGCCGCCGCCGCATGGAAATTTCGCGCATGTGCCGCACGTTTATCGCGGGCCTTACGAATACAGCGCGCCCGGCCACGCCACCGATTTCACGCCGCAAAACGAGCCCGAAAGCCCGTCGGCGCCCCGAGTCTCAATTTCAACCGCGCACTGAACACATTACATGGAAATCCCCTACACAGTCCAACCGAGGCCGGACACCGGCATCTATAATGCCAAGGTCGGCATCTGGCTTTTTCTCGCGTCCGAAGTCATGCTCTTCGGCGGGCTTTTTTCCGCCTACGTTTTGCTGCGCGTCGGCGCGGATCAAGGCATGTGGCCGCACGGCTGGCTTGATGTCCGGTTCGGCACGCTCAATACCGTCCTGCTGGCGCTCTCGGCCATCACGACGTTGCTCGCCTGGGTCGCGTGCAAGGTCGGCCAGTTCGGTAAATTCAAATTCTTCCATGCCTGCACCATCGCCCTGGCGCTCACGTTTTTGGGCGTGAAAATGTATGAATACCACGACAAATGGATTCACTACGAGATCAAGCTGAACGACGGCACTTTTGCCGACGGCCATCTGGTTGAGAAATCCGCCGACTTTGATCTGGCCAAAAAAACCGGCACCATCACCTTGCACGGTCGGATCGTCAAAGACGAAACGTTGCTCTACGATCTACGTTCGCAGAAAAATATTGAACTGAAAGAGACCGTCGTATCTGCCGCCGACATCACCTCGATGGAAAATTACGGTCCGTGGCACAACACCTTTCTGGCGATCTATTTCACGCTCACCGGCCTGCACGCGCTGCACATCCTCGGTGGCACGTTGGTTATCGGCTATCTTTGGGGGCCGGGGAGCAAAATGTGGAAGACTGACCACGAACGTTTCACCAACCGCATCGAAGTTTCCGGCCTGTTCTGGCATTTTGTGGACTTGGTCTGGATTTTCCTGTTCCCCGTCCTATATTTAACCTGATGAATTTATGAGCGAATCGCATCCAGCCAAAACTACCGCGCCCCACGCGGCCGTGGACGAACATCCGGTTGACTACAATAGTTACGTCCGGCGTTGCGCCTACATTTTTGTCGCCGTGCTTTGCGCCATCTCGGCGATGATCTTCATCTCGTATCTGCCGCAACAACAATACAGTTGGGCGATGAAGGTGACGCTCATCCTCGTGGTCGCGTGCGTGAACGCCTTTCTCGTCGCCGGTTTTCTCATGCACTTGTTGTCCGAGAAAAAATTGATCTACACACTGCTTTGTTTTACCGTGTTCTTTTTCGCCGGCCTGATGGGGTTGACCCTTTACGCCATGCAGGATTTCCCGACCGGCACGCAAATGCACTGAAATGTCCCTCAAAGCCTTCCATCTTATTTTTGTGACGTTGCTGACGACATTGTCGTTCGGCTTCACTGCGTGGGCGTTCACGTCCGACCATCCGTTGATGGGCGCGGCGGGCATTGTGGCGGCCATCCTGGTCATCTTCTACGGATTTTATTTTTTGAAGAAACTGAAAAAGATCAGCTACCTATGAGTTTATCGCGTAAATTTTCAAAAATGATTTTGGCTGCCGCCGTGCTGGCCGCGCTCGCGCCGTCGCCGCTGTTTGCGTGCGCCGCCTGTGGCAGCGGTAACAGCCATATCAATTCCCCGCTCGCGACCGGCATGAATTGGGGGATTTTCACGCTGATGGGTGTCATCGTCACCGTGCTGGCGAGCATCGGGAGCTTTTTCATTTACCTCGTTCGCCGCCAAATCGCGTTCGCCAGGGCGACGGAACAAAATTTGTCTGAAGTCAAAGTATGAAAGAATGGTTTGGTAAATATATCCTCGGCCTGCCGCCGCTGGCCTCTGAAAACGGTCAGGACGTTGACAACCTCATCATCTACGTCCATTGGTTGATGATTGCGCTGTTCATCGGCTGGATCATTTATTTTTTCTACGCGCTGCACCGTTTTAGCAGTTCGCGCAATCCCAAGGCCGATTACGTCGGCGTCCGCAACCATGCGTCCAGCTACATCGAGATCGCCGTGGCCGCCATCGAAGCCGTGTTGCTCGTTTTCATCGCCGTGCCGTTGTGGGCGAAGGCCGTGGATAAATTCCCCGCCGCCAGCGAATCCACCGTGATTCAAGTCGTCGCGCAGCAATTTGGATGGAACGCGCGCTACGCCGGGCCGGATGGAATTTTTGGCCGGCAGGACATGAAGTTCGTCACCGCCGACAACAAGTTTGGCGTTGACCCCGCCGATCCAAACGGCAAGGACGATATTCAGATCTGGAATGAAATCCATGTTCCCATCGGCAAGCCGGTGATCATTTACTTGAGCTCCATGGATGTAATCCATTCGTTGAAGATCATCTCCATGCGCGTCTGTCAGGACGCGATCCCCGGTTTGCGGATTCCGGTTTGGTTTAAGCCGACGCAGGTTGGCCGCTACCAGATCAACTGCGCGCAACTCTGCGGCAACGGCCATGCGGCGATGACCGGAGGCTTCCTCACGGTTGAAAGTCAGGCCGACTACGACAAATGGCTCAAGTCCAAGAGCAACTCGGCCGGCAGCACCAGTTTTGAATAAACTTTTTGCGCCGCGCGCGCCTGCCTTTCATGGCTGAAATTCCCCAACCAATGCCGCGAACCCTCTGGCTGGGCATGGGGCTGGTGTTTGGTTTGCTTGGCCTCGCTTACCTGCTCTCCTTTGCGGAAGTGGACCGCGAACACAAAATCCCATTGCCGGTGATCGGCCAGATCGCCGACTTTACGCTGACGAACCAAAATGGCCAACTCACTACGCTGGCTGATTTGACGAATCACGTCTGGGCCGCCGACATCATTTTCACGCGCTGCGCCGGGCCATGTCCGCGCCTGACCGCCCAGATGAGATCGCTGCAAGATTTACTGCCGCCAACCAGCACGGCCAGACTGGTGACGCTCACCACCGATCCCGATTTCGATTCACCGGCGATTTTGAAACGATATGGCGATCACTTCGGCGCGGATTCCAACCGGTGGACTTTTTTGACCGGCACGAAACTGCAAATCGCTTCGCTGGGCAGCGGCAGTTTGAAATTGGCCGCCGTGCCAGTGAAACTTGCCGACCAAAAAAGCGTCGCTGACCTCTTTATTCATTCAACCTATTTCGTCCTGGTGGACAAGCACGCGCAACTGCGCGGCGTGTTTGAAACCGGCGGCGACGGCGTGGATTGGACGAATGCCACCCAGCCCAAAATTCTGGCAACCATTCGCCAGCTCGAACGCGAACCATGACCATCCACGATCTGCCCGCCGTTAACGCCACGCTCAACGGCTTGAGCGCAATTTTTCTTGCGCTGGGATTTATTTTCATCAAACGCGGCAACAAAATCGCGCATCGCAACTGCATGATTTCCGCGTTCTGCACCTCTGTGATTTTTCTGGCCTGTTACCTGACTTATCACGGCTATCTCGCCATCGTGTTGCATCAGGGCCCGACGCGGTTTTTAAATCCGCCCTGGTTTCGTCCCATTTATCTGGCCATTCTCGGCACCCACACGCTGCTGGCCATCACCATTGTGCCGATGATTTTGATCACGCTGTGGCGCGCAAAAAAATCGCAGTTTGAACTGCACAAAAAAATCGCGCGCTGGACCTGGCCGCTGTGGATGTATGTTTCCGTGACCGGCGTGGTGGTGTATCTGCTGCTCTACCAGATCTTCCCGCAGAAATAATCCTGTCGTGCGCAAGCCGTGCCGGCGCAATGAAACAAAACTTTGCGGGCTTTGCGTCTTTGCGTGCGGCCGCTTAAAAAACTTTCAAGGTGTCCAGCACGGCTTTGATGCGCGGGACTTCATGGGTGCGGAACAGATCCGTTTTTCCCAGCGCGGCCAGCACGGTAAAAAACGGTTCGGCGCAGCGGACTTCGTCCTGGAAAAAATCAAACGCATGGGGCAGGGCGTGGCAGATCGGAAAACCCAGTTCGCGCAGCCGGAACGTGTTCAGAAAAACGTTCATCTGATGCCGCACACGCACGGCGCTGTCCTGCAAATTTTTGTAATAAAATCCCAAACCGGGATCGAGGAAGATTTTTTCCACGCCGTGCCGCTGCGCCAGCTCGATCTGCCGCGAGAAAAATTCACGCAACCTTGGAATCGGATCGGCGGTCAGATCGAAGTCGCCGACTTCGCGGACATTTTTGCCGGCGACAAAACAGATGATGACGGCGGCATCGTGGGCTGCGACCATTTTAAAAATTTCCCTGGAGCCGGCCGTGCCGGTGAGGTTCAAAACATTGGCGCCTGCTTCCAGGCTTGCGCGGGTGACGGCGGGTGAGTACGTCTCGACCGAAACGGGGATTTTTTCCGCGCGCAAGCCCTTGATGACGGGAATCAGCTTTGAGGTTTGCGCCGCGGCATCCGCGCGTGCCGCGTGCGCCAGCGTGGATTCCGCGCCGACATCAATCATGGCCGCGCCCTGCGCCGCCAGAATTTTCCCGCGTTCGACCGCTGCCGCCGCCGACAAACAGACGCTCTCGCGATACCATGAATCAGCGGACAGATTGACGACGCCCATGATGACGGGCTGCGCATTAAAACGGCATTTTTTGCCGCCGACGGAAAATTCCTTTACGCGCGCGGTTGCGGCGGCACGATTCAGTTCGAGCAATCCGGAAATTTTTTCCAGCGTCAGCATGGCGGCGCGTTATTGGCGGCGGCCTTGCAGAAAGGTCTCCGCCAGCGAACCTTTTTCCGTGCGGATAAGCGTGCCGACGGCGATGTTGTGACGCGTGAACCAGCCGTCGCTGGTTTCCAAAACAAATTGAATATTATCCGTCGCCGCGAGCACGGCGTTGGTGTCATTTTTTTCGAGATGATGAATTTCAGTGATGGTGCCGTCGGTGGTGATGTAAGCGGCGGAAATGGATTCAGGGCAGTTTTTCATCCAGAAGGAAGCTTGTTGCGGCGCTGGCAGCACAAACAACATCGAATCAGTGTCTTGAATGTTGGTGCGGAACATCATGCCGGTCATCTCTTCCCGCTCGGTGAGCGCAAGCTCTGTATCGAGCGTTTCCGGGCCGAGGTAAATTTTCATCGTGGGCAATTTTGGCTGCGCTTGTTTCGGCAAAATATCGTCGAGCGAAACCAGCGCTACCGGCGCGGGCGGGCTGTCTTTCTGGCAGCCAACGAAAAGTGCCGCTCCCAGCAACAGGGCGAGATGAATGAAATTTTTCATGGCGTTAATTTGCCGGATATCCGCATGGATTTCAACCGGACTTGATGGTTTCATTTTTTGAACGCGAGCACCAGCACGCCGGCGCCGACCAGAAGAATGCCCGTCCATTCGCGTGCCGACGGGCGTTCGTGCAGAAACAGAAAGGCGAAGACAGCCACTAGCAACAGGCTTAATTTGTCCACCGGCGCGACTTTTGAAGCGGCGCCGATTTTCAACGCGCGGAAATAACAAACCCACGACGCGCCCGTCGCCAGGCCGGAAAGCACGAGAAAAAGCAGCGTTTTGGACGACAGGGTGAGCGGGTTGCTCCATTTTCCGGCGAAGCAGACAAAGCCGGAGAGCACGGCGAGAATGACGATGGTTCGGATCAAGGTCGCCAGATCGGAATCCACGCCTTCCAATCCGACTTTGGCAAAGATGGCGGTCAGCGCGGCGAAGATCGCCGAAAAGATCGCCCAAAAAAACCAGTTGGCATCAGTTGTCATATTTGGTTGCAGTCAGTTGTTTGCGCCGCCAATTATCGCCGACGCTGGCATGACTGATAAAAGGCGACCACATTTTCAGCCAATCAACTCCGGTTGTCCAGCTTCACGGATTCGAGGTAATGGCTCAATTTGACTGAATCTGGTGGGGCGAGACTCCGTCGAGCCGTTCCTGTTAGTGACGAGTGACGAGTGATGAGCAAGGCAACGCGCACTTGAGTCCAGCGGTGCGCTGCCGCACTGGCCATTGGTGGGGCGAGAGTCCTCGCGAGCCGTCCCCCAATTGAGTCCAGCGTCACGCTGGTTTGGAGTTCCGCCTTTAGGCGGTCCGGCGATGGCCAATGCGTTTCCCATCAACGTTCAACGTTCGATGTTCGGTGTTCAGTGTTCGATGTTGCCCCATCCGTGTTTCATCCGTGGCTAAAATCGAGTCCAGCGGTGCGCTGCCGCACTGGCCATTGGTGAGGCGAGAGTCCTCGCGAGCCGCCCCCAAATTGAGTCCAGCGTCACGCTGGTGGCCAGTGCGGCAGCGCACCGGGCTAAAGTTTTTCCTTGGCGTCCTTGGCGGCTTGGCGGTTGCTTTCATTTCATCTGTGACCGCCGCTCTTCCCACGCGAGTCAAAAATCATCCTCCGATTTCACCCCGGCAAACTTAAAACCGTAAATCATATTGTTAATAAAAGGCCGGCTAAATTCTCGTGATACTTTTTCCTGCCGTTTTACGCATTGTTTTAGTGAAGGCACTTTAACCACGCATAAAACTATGAAATCAAATAAAACAAAGACTGGCCTTGCCCCGATTGTGTGGACAGGAAGTGTGTGATTGTGTGAGCTGGGGACAACACACATGAACAGTTATGAAAATTATCAATGCGAGAATCTTGCTACTAACAACGTTTATCGCCGCAGGCACGTTTCATTTAGATTGCCCGGCGGCGGACAATAATAACGTCCCACAACAGCCGGAGAATCACGTCGCGACCCTGAATTATTGGGCAGATTTGAACCAGTCGTTCTGCAAGGGCAATGGAATTGAAGTGCTGGGATTGCCCGCCAATACAACCGGCATTACTGCTGGAGAGATAGCCCGGGTGTTACGCGACATTGCGGTCGTGGAGCGTTCCCGCTGCGATGCGGCAGCAAGGTTGCCGATGTTGCATGTGGATTCCGACCTGACGCTTTATGCCAGTGATCTTGTAAAAGTCAGGCTCAAGATTGCTGACTTGCTTTCCGACATGGCCGAGACATACGACAAACAATCCCAGATCACCAGCGGGGCACATATCGGGGTTGAATTTGTACTGAATCTGTTAAGCCATCTTGGCGATAAAGAAGGGATACTGTGGAACGCTGCCGAGGATCAAGTTGGGCAAACTTCCCGTGAAATTGAACAAATGATATCGGTGAGTGACAGTGTGCGGTCTGAAGTCAACGATCTGGCAAAAGCTGTTTACGATTTCAAAGCTCAGGAAATGCAGGAGCGCGCAATATTGACCGAACGATACCAACGGGAATTCCCTCTGCTTGCCGATTACGTCAAAAAAGCGCTGGCCAATAAACCTGAATTTGCCCTGACCGAGGCACAAATCCGAAAATTGATTTTGAGGCATAGTGTGGACCTGGGAGGAATTTTTGACCGATGGACTTTTGATGATAATCGCGAATTCGTATCGTTTCAGATTCTGAAGATGAGGAAATTGAACGAGGCGACGATTGTGTGCGAAATACAGTCGCATGTCCGGGGAATTAATACAGGGCAGGAGCATGATCTCCACTTGCGCGCTGTCTTTGGGAGGTTTGCAACTCGCAACCGGCTGGTCAGCATCTCAATAATCCCTCAAACGAGTCTGAATTAGTATGCACCCAAATTCCTAATTTAGAGTTGTGGGTATTCAGCTTCACGGATTCGAGATTGCGCCGGATTTTTCTAAAGGTGTGAGCGCTCAAAAGCGGTGCTAAAGCAGCCGCAGTCCAGACGCTTCGCGCCAGCGTGACGCTGGACTCGATTTTAGCCACGGATGGAACAAACATCAAACACTGAACACCGAACATCGAACGTTGAATGCTGATGGGAGACATAATCCCAAAACTTTTTTAATGATTTCCCCTTGACACACTTTTGAGCTGATTTTCCAGTTTTCCCATTAAGAGGTGGTTAAGACCCCATTGACCGGTCATTAAGTTTAATGCCCGCCAGCACTTCAAACCTTTTTTATTTCATATCATGCTTTCCAATAATGATTTAGACAAATAATAAACCAGACAAAAATGGTTTTTGATAAAGTGGTGACCGATTGAAAGTGATTTCATCCACATCCGGGCAGGCGGCGTTGCTGGAACAATGCGATGTGGCCGCGTGTGCAAACCACAAACCAAATAAAATGATATGACATTGATGCTGATAGATTCATCTGCCATCCGCGCCGTGGGCTGCATTCGCAGTCGCTACCGCTGAAAATTATGAGCGCCACTCACGTTGGAAAAATTGGGCGGTTGTCCAAATACTTCCGCGACGAACTGGGCCACCGCCTCGAGGACGGTGAGCCGGGCAAGGAACTGGTGAAATGGCTGAACGGCGATTCACACGTGCAGGAAATGCTCAAGGAACAATTTGGCGGGCGAGCCATCACCGAACAAAATCTCTCCGAATGGAAACAGGGCGGACATCAAGCGTGGTTGCGGCAGGAAGAAGCGCGCCTTTTCGTGAGCCACCTCACCGAGCGGCACAGCGATTTGGATGACGCAGCGGCGGGAAAGGAAATCAGCGACCGTTTTGCCAGCATACTGGCGGTGGAAATCACCCGCTTGGCGATGACCTTGTTGGAAAAAGAAACCGACCCGGACAAACGCTGGCAGCGTTTGTGCGAAGTGCATCGGGAACTGTCCCAATTGCGGCGGGACGATCACCGGGCCGTGCGGACGATGATTAAACGCGAGCGTTGGAAACGGGAAACGGAACGCGAGGAGGATGAAGAACATCAGCGCGTGCAAAAGGCCGGCAAGGATCGTCTGACGGCGATGTGTTTTGCCCCGTTGCATAAGCAAAACATGGCGGCATTGTTTGGCGGCGGCGAGTATGGCGAAAAAAGGGCCGAAATACTTCACCGCATCAAATTTGATTTGCCGCTGGATGATCTGCTTGATTTGAAATCGCCTCAAAAAGCTAGCCCAGCTCCAGTCCAATCCGATTGAATCCGACCCAATCCAACCTAATCCAACCAGTTTTTCAAATGGGCATCCGCCGGAGCCGCCGGTGGCAGGGTTTTAGTTACGGCTCGATGGAGTCTCGCCCCACCAAGGGCCAGTGCGGCCTCGCACCGCCCCACCAGATTCAGTCAAATTGACTAGTACTAATGTTTTATTTGGCCGTCTTGCAAGTTGCTATGAATTGATTTATGCATCTCTGATCCTTTACACACACAATGAGCGGTAAAAAATCATTTCTTTTAATCCTGATTTTGCTGCTGGCGATCGCAAGTTCGCGCGCAGTGACAAATGCTTGGGCTTATTACGGGACGAACGGGATTCTTAATTACCAGACTTGGGGGAACGGGAACCAAATCATGGATTTTTCCGGTGCGGGTTACCTGGGTGGCGGCGTGGCGATCCCGACGAACATTGTCGTGAAAACAAATTTGACCGCCGTCGCGGGCGACAACACGGTGTCGATTCAAGGCGCAATCAATTATGTTTCGGGTCTGACGCCGAACGCGAACGGCATTCGCGGAGCAGTGTTGTTGAGTCCGGGCACGTTTAGTGTGAGCGGCCAGATCAACATCAGCGCCAGCGGTGTGGTGGTGTGGGGTTCGGGTTCCGGCGCTGGCGGAACCACCATCGTGATGACCAACGCCAACGCCTTCACGCTGTTCAACATTGCCGGTTCCGGTGGGCCTTCGGAGGGCGGCGTGGTAAACATCACGGATCCCTACGTTCCTTCGGGCGCAACGACGTTCCACGTCGCCAGCAGCGCAATCATTACCTGGGGTACCAACGTGACCATCGCTGCTGATTCGGATGTGTTCACCAATGGAACGCTGCTTTATGCCTATGATTGGGCGAACGCGAATACGACCGTTAACGGCGTTGCTTTCACGGGAACGTCAAGTGCAAACCCGGCGAACGTCAGCATCAGCGGGATCGGGAGCAACTACGGTAACTATACTTCCACCGCGACTCCGTTCAGCGCATTATCCGCGGCCTATCAGAGCATTCTGGCTGGCGGAGAATATGGCGGCGGCGGTGTCACGGCGACGGTGACGCTTAAAAGTCTGACCGTTGGGCACGTTTATGCCGTGCAGATATGGGTAAGCGATCCCAGAGGGGGCGGTGTGGCCGGTCGCACCGAAAATGTGAGCAGTAGCAATATAGTCGTGCTGGCTTACAATGTGCCTGCGGCGACGGGCGGTGTCGGGCAATATACGATTGGCACTTTCACCGCCACAGCCTCCAGTCAGGCCTTTTCGCTCGAAACCACCAATTCAAGCGGTTCGACCCAGTTGAACGCCTTGCTGGTGTCCGATGTCACGACCACTGGTTATCAGCCGGTGAATCCACCGGCAACCCTTGCGCCGGTGTCCTTCAGTGTCGGTGAGACGGTCATGATCAACCGCACCGTCACGACCAATTGGATCAATTACATGGGAATGGAACCGGGCGGGGGGTCAATCGAGACAAATCAACTCTGGATCGCCCCCGGCACCGTCATCACGACGGACCGCATCATTCAGCAAGCCGCCGGAAATCAGATCACGCTTGATGCACCGCTGACAGATTCGTTTGACACGAACTATTTGGGAATTCCGGCGGGGACGATATCGTCCTACACTTGGTCGGGCCGCATCTCGCAGGTGGGTCTGGAACATCTCTACATCCAGGCCCCTCCCGAAAATAACCTGGGTTACACAGCGGTCTCCATGGGCAACATCATTGATTCGTGGGTGCGCGATATAAATATTCAGGACGGGAACAACAGCTTCAACGTTGATAACAGCGCCAAGCGTTGCACCGTGGACACGGTCAGCATCACCCACACCGTTGCCATGACGGGCGACCCGCCGGCGGATTATACCGTCACCGGCACGCAGATTCTGATGAACAAATGCTCGTCGGCCAGCAGCGGCGAGTGGCCGTTCGTGACCCAGGGGCAAGGCACCGGGCCAATCGTGGCGTTGAATTTTTACTCCACGGCCAACCGGGGGATGGAACCGCATCAACGCTGGAGCACGGGACTTCTGTGCGACAACTGCTCGCTGCCAGACTGCCCGGCAGGCGAGCAGGGCATCGCCTTTTTCAACCGCGGCGCAGATGGTTCCGGCCATGGCTGGGACATGGGCTGGGGCGTGGCGTGGAACTGCGTAACGCCCTATTTCCTCATGACGGTCGCACCCGGCACGGAGAATTGGGTCATCGGCGGCATCGGCCAGGAAACCTCCGACGGCTCGCAGGTCAATGGCATTTATAACGAGTTGGGCAACATCGTCACTCCGCAAAGCCTCTATCTCGCACAACTGAAACAACGGCTCGGCCCGGTGGCGGTCCAGAATATCGGCTACGTGGTTTTTACCCTGTCGCCCTCGCCTGCGATAGAATCAGTGATGCCTGGCAACAATGTTGGAATCACCGTGAATGTCGCCGGAACCAATGGCTTCAGCGACTCGGTTGGTTTAAGCGTCGCGGGTGTGCCAGCCAGTGTGGGTGCCCAGTTCAGCACTAATTCCATTGCCGGCTCCGGCTCGTCCACGCTGACGCTTTCGGTTTCCAATTCCGCCGCAGCGGGCAATTATCAACTCACCATCGCCGGTGTTGACGGAAATTTGACGAACACCGCGACGGTCAATCTGGCCATCGCAAATTTTTCGCTCTCCGCGACTCCCGCATCGCAAACTGCCATCGCCGGCGCGACGAACATCACTTACACGGTGACGCTGGCGACCAACACCAGTTTCACCGGGGTCGTATCGTTTGACTCGGGCGGCGTGGCTGCGGGCGCCAGCGCGACGTTCAATCCAAGTTCGTTGAGTGGCGCGGGTTCATCCACGCTGACGGTGAATGCCGGCAGCCTGCCGATTGGCACTAACACGCTGACGATTGCGGGAACCAACGGAAACGTGGTGGTTTATACGACGGCCAATCTGGTGATTACCCCCGCCGCACTGGTCTGGACGGGCACGAACTCCAGCAACCCCAACAACTGGGACACAGCTTCCTACAATTGGAACAACAACGGCGTCGCCGTCCTCTACAGCCAGGGTGATCTGGTGACCTTCAACGACACGGCGCCCGGCCAGACGAACATCTATCTCACGACCATCCTGAAGCCCGGCAGTTTGACGGTGAACAACAGCTCTCTCATCTACAACTTGGGGGCAAGCGGGCAGGGCGGTGGCAGAATCAGCGGCGCGACCGGGCTGGTCAAGCAGGGAAACCACTTGCTGATTCTCGACGAGGGTAATGGCAGCGGCAGTTACAACGATTTCAGCGGCGGCCTGACTATCAGCGCGGGAACGGTGCAGATGGGCAATGGCGACCAGAACGGCGCCGTGGGCACCGGACCGGTGACCAACAACGGAGCGCTGCTTTTTGATCGCAGTGACAGCGTGACAGTTCCCGGCATTATTTCCGGTTCCGGTTCGGTCACGCAGGCAGGCGCGGGGATTGTGACGTTGCCCGAGGCCGAAACTTACACCGGGGCGACCACGGTCACGAACGGCACGCTGGCGCTCGATGCCGGCAACAATGGCAACAGCGGTGTTTATAAGAGCAGCAGCCTGACCATCAATAATGGCGGCACGGTCCAGATCGGCATTGATAATTCCCTGACGGGCAACGGTGACAATGCGGTGCCGATAATCATCAATGCCGGCGGCACGTTGACGGGGCTTGCCACCGCCGATAGCGGCGCCGGCACGAGCACCCATGTCCGGGGTTTATTGACGCTTAACGGCGGCAATCTGGCCATGACTGGGACACAGATTCAGCCCGCATACGGCTCCTGGGATCTGGACGGCGGTGTCGCCACCGCCGGCGGAACCAACACCTCCATCATTAGCGCGTATGAGGTCGATCCCAGCCAGAGCGGGGGAACCATTTTCAATGTCACCCAAGGCGGAACGGCTGGTGGCATTGATTTGAATGTGACGGGCGGTTTAATCCACGGCACTTCTGCAGGGGACACCGGCATCATCAAAACCGGCAACGGCACTCTGATGTTTTCCGGCACCAACAGCTACACCGGCAATACCTTTGTCAACGGCGGCAAGCTGGCGTTGAGCGGTTCAGGCAATATCAACAACAGCGCACGGGTGGCCGTCAGCAGCGCCATGCTTGACATCTCCGGTTTGGGCGGCGCCGCTACTAACTCGCAATTTTCGCTGACCAACGCCACGCTGGTGTTGGGCATTCCGGCGCTGGGAAGTACCAGCCAGATGACAGGCACGTTGAGCTTGGGCGGCACGACTAATATCGTGGACATCGTATCATTGCCGACAATCACGACCTTCCCTCAGGCCATTCATCTCATCAGCTATACAACCCTGAACGGGAAGTTTAACGTGGGACCTGGCTCGTTGCCGCCTGGGAGCGGTGGCACAGTATTTGCCAGCTACATCACTAATGAGAATGACCGTGTCGATTTGGTCGTTACTGGTGTGAGCGCCGCGCCGCGCCCGCGGATCGTGAGCGACCTGATGAACGGGAACAATTTCATCTTTAGCGGGAGCAACGGGATACCGGGCTGGCCGTATTGGGTGTTGAGCTCCTCCAATTTGAACCTGCCCATCACCAACTGGACGATGGTCTCGAGCAATGCTTTTGATGGCAACGGGGATTTCAACTTCACCAACCCGGTCAATCTGAATCTCCCGCAAACTTTCTATATTTTGGAGGTGCCATAGTCTGCTGCAATTTTTGCGATTTGGTTTCTCCGCGCCTTTTTGCGCCGGAAAAATAAATCGACCGCCAGGCCGTGAAGAACGCCAAGCCCGCTGGGATTTTCCGCCACCTTGTAAAGATATGGCAAATAGGTGGCGGAAGGGGTGGTTTCTGAACTCGGCAACATTCGGAAAATAACCGTTTTAACCGTATCCACCAACCCACTGCCGGCGTTGAAGAAATCACTAAATTGCATGGGTTTCAATATGAGTCCGGCTACGTCTTGCAGCAAGTTTTGTATCAGAACTGCGGATGATCAAGCACCCCCTTTTCTGTTATGTCAAGTTGGTCAGAAACCAGAACACCTCACGCCAGATGAAAGATGTTCTTTCAAGTGGCCGATGATGGCTCTAGAAGATGAGGATTTGAAAGCTTTGTGGAATGAGATCTCGAAGATTTGATTGGTTTATGGTGTTTAATTTACGAAGATTGCTTCGTTCGCTTGCAGCAGGGCATGGGCGTATTTCTCCCATGGAGTCAGCGGCTTGCGTTCGCCCGTCGGCAGACTGGCAAAGGAGGCTTCCAGTCTTTGGTCTCTTTTTGGTCGCGCCTGCTTGGGGATGAACATCTTCGGCACACTTTCATCCGCCGGCGAATTGGCGACAAAATTCAGCCCCAATTTTATTTCCACGGGATTCGGTTCGCGTTGATACACCAGTTCATACAGTAAGGTCACGCGATCCTCGTCGCTGGTCAGCGATTGAAAATCGGACCGGTCCACCAGGTTTCTGGCCTGTTCAATCACCAGTGGACTGTTCATCAAGAAGAGGGATTGTTGCGGCACGATGGTCTCATACCGTTTGCCCATGGTGATTTCAGGATTGGCAAAATCAAATTGATTATAGATTTCGGGCACATTGAGCCGGTCAATATAACCGTAAATCGTGCGCCGCGTGGAATAGGGATACGAGCCGAGATTTACCGGCCGGCCGAACATGGTGTCATCCAGCTTCCCACCAATCGCCAGCATCGAATCCCTGACTTCCTCAAAGTCCATGCGCCGGATGTTGGCCCGCCACAACCAGCGGTTTTCCGGATCAATCTGCGCATATCGGGGATTGTCCTCGCAGCTTTCCTGATAGACGCTGGAAAGCATGATCAAGCGGTGCAGTTTTTTGATGGACCAGCCATCGGCCATGAAGCGGGTCGCCAGATAATCCAGCAGTTCGGGATGACTGGGCGGTGCCGACTGGTTGCCAAAATCATCCGGCGTGGTGACGATACCCTCATCAAAGTGATGCATCCAGATCCGGTTGACGATGACGCGCGCAGTGAGCGGGTTGGATTTGCTGGCAATGTCGATGGCCAGTTCCAGCCGTCCGCTTCCGATATGAAACGGGACGCGGTTGGGAGGTGAAAGAATCTGCAAAAACTGCCTGGGAACAATGTCCCCCTTGTTTTCGGCCTCGCCATGAATGAAGACGGGCGAATCTTTTGGTTGGGGACTGTCCTCCAAAACCATCGCCCGGGCTGGGGCATAAATGTTGGTCAACTCCAGGTCCGTAAACGCTGCCCTGACCTTTTCTTCCGCTTCGTTGATCGCCTTCACTGCCGGCCGGTTTTCCCGGCTGGCTTTTTTCTGGAGTTCCAACCCGGCCATTTGCTGTTCAAAGGAATCATATCTGCGGGCGTAATCACGGTAGCCGGCAATGCTGTAATCAGTCTTGCCGATGACCACCGGGGACACTTCGATGCTGCTGTTGAACACCCCATGCAGCGAATAATAGTCCCGGGTTGGAATTGGATCGAATTTGTGGTCGTGGCAGCGGGCGCAGGTGACGGTCAATCCCAGAAAACCCTTCGTCACCACGTCAATCCGGTCATTGATGATGTCGTTGTTGTTGCCGTTGAACCGTTCGCCCAAGGTCAGGAATCCCATCGCCGCCAGATCGTCCCGGTTCGTTTTCGTCAGGTTCAACTTGTCGGCGGCAATTTGTTCCATGATGAACTTGTTGAACGGCATGTCCTCGTTGAAGGCGCGGATGACGTAATCGCGGTAAGACCAGGCATCCGGGTAATGCAAATCCTCCTTGTTTTTATTCACCTCGCCCTTGGTGTCAGCGTAGCGGGCCGTGTCGAGCCAGTATCTTCCCCAGCGTTCGCCGTAATGAGGTGAGGCGAGCAGACGGTCAACCACTTTGGCGAAGGCTTCCGGCGAATCATCATCTAAAAAATCGTGTATCTCCTGCTGGGTGGGCGGCAGGCCGATTAGATCAAAAGTTGCGCGACGGATCAGCGTGCGTTTGTCTGCGATGGGATTGGGTTTCATCCCGCTGGCTTGCAGTTTGGCTACGATAAAGGCGTCAACCGGAGTTTTGATCCAAGAGGAATCATCAACATCCGGCACGGACGGATTCTTGATGGGTTTGAACGCCCAATGATCCCGTGACAATGCACTCGCAAATTGATTGGTGCCACTGGTGACGGCCACCCGTGGATCGGGTGCGCCCATCTTCACCCACGTCACCAAGTCGGCAATCTGGTCGTCGGAAAGTTTCTGACCCTTGGGCGGCATTTGCAGGTCTTCATCCGTGTAACGCACTGCTTTGATGAGCAGACTTTTTTCCGGATCACCCGGCACAATCGCCGGCCCCGTATCACCGCCTTTCAGCAATCCCTCACGAGTATCAAGGAACAAACCGCCTTTGATTTTTGTCGCCTGCGGACTGTGACACTTATAACAATTGTTCGCGAATATCGGGCGGATCTTGTTCTCAAAGAATTCAGTCTGCGCGGTGGTCAAGGGTTGTGCCGATGAAGTGAAACAAACCGTCAGGCTGAACAGGAAAACGATGCGCCGGGCAAAAGTTGAAGCGGGTTGCATGGCGGTCAGCACGGGCATCTCAAGCAATGATTCCATTTACGACCTCGCCAGCTACGTCCGTCAGACGAAAATCGCGGCCATTATAACGGTAGGTGAGCTTTTTATGATCGAAGCCGAGCAGGGCCAGCATGGTCGCGTGCAGATCATGGATGTGAACCGGTTTATCCACCGCCGCCGCACCAAACTCATCCGTGGCCCCGTAGATGGTGCCACCTTTGACTCCACCGCCAGCCAGCCAGGTGCTGAATCCTTTGTTGTTATGGTCGCGTCCCGGAACATCATTGCCATTCCGGTCTTTGGTCGGCTTGCGGCCAAATTCACCGCCCCAGACCACTAGGGTTTCGTCCAGCAAACCGCGTTGTTTCAAATCGGTTAAAAATGCTCCAACCGGCTGGTCAATCTCCAGGGCGCTCTTTTTCAGCCGGTCTTTAATGTCGCTGTGATGATCCCAGCCACCCGCCCAAACCTGAACCACGCGTACGCCCCGTTCTATCAACCGGCGGGCAATCAACATCTGGCGGCCTTGCGGCGTATTGCCATACATTGATCGGATCTCTTCCGGTTCCTTGTTGATGTTAAATGCATCGGAAGCCGCCGTCTGCATCTTGAAGGCGATTTCAGAAGCTTCAATCCGCGCTTCGAGCAACGCATCCTTTTGTAAATTTTGAGCGTGAATTTCATTGAGTTCATGAATCAAATCCAGTTGCCGGCGTTGTTCAGTCAGCGGGATATACGGGTTCTTGATGTTCTGAATCATCACCTCAACGGATTGGGCCTGCGTATTGACGCTGGTGCCCTGATACACCCCCGGCAGGAAAGCAGATTGCCAGTTTTGTGATCCTCCGGGCGGCAGACCGCCACCGGGTCGCAAAGAAATAAATCCGGGCATGTTTTGGTTTTCACTGCCCAGCCCATACACAACCCATGACCCAAGGCTGGGTTTGGCAATCCGCAACGAACCGGTGTTCATCATCACGGTTGCCACCTCATGCGCCGGAATGTCCGTCCACATTGACCGGATGATGGCCATGTCATCCACATGGTCGCCGATGTTTGGGAACACCTCGCTGACTTCAATGCCCGACCGGCCTTTCTTTTCAAACTGGAATGGTGATTGCATGGCCACTCCGCTCATGCCCGGCAGTGGCTGGCCATCGTACTTGGCCAGCGCCGGTTTGGGATCAAACGTGTCGATGTGCGAGGGCGCTCCTTGTGCGAAGATGTGAACCACATGCTTGGCCTTTGCCGGCAACGGTGGAACTTTCGGTGTCAGTGAAGAAAAGTCCCCCTCCGCATGGGCGGTTGTTTGGAAGATTAGTTCCGGCCCCAACAGACTGGCGAGACCAAGGGCACCGATCCCCATGCCAAAACGATTGAGGAATTGGCGCCGGGTCTGGAAATACTTTTCCGGCCTGAAATCATGATCCTGACAGGTTTCAAACATAACAGATGTTAATTTGACGGAGTCGGTGTTGCTTCAGCTTTTCAGACGATATCCGGCAGTTGAAGGTAACACATTCATTTCTGTTCCTCAATGTCGGCCGGCGTCGCCTTGACCGCCTTGGGCTCGGTGAGCATGGCCTTGAACTGCCATTCCTTGTGCGGTTCCAGGACATCAATGTAATCACTGGCACTGCCAATTTTATCATCCTGGGCATCGATCAAATCCAATTCGATCTTGACGCCAAACCGTTGTCGGGTGGTGTCATTTTTTACCGTCCCCACTGCATATACTAATCCACTACCCTCGATTTTTTCCAAAGTGATCTTGCCGACCTTGAATTCATTCAATTCGGTGAACGCTTTTGGCGGTGCCGTATTCGTTGCGGCCGTTGCCGATGTGATGGGTGTCACGACAGCGGGTGTTCGCATCAGCGACCAATAGAATATCACACCGGCTCCGGCCAGAATAAAGACGATCAAAATCAAACCGCCAACTATGACAAACTTTCCGCCGGATTTGGCCGGGGATTTATCGGAGATGGAAATCAACTGCGTCTGCCCGCCACAATGAGGACAATCAACCAGCTGACCGACTCCGACGGGAGAAAATTCAATATGTCCGCCGCATTTTTCGCAGGAACATTTCAGATAATCGTTGTCACTCATTGCTTTTCAGGCATTGTTTCGTACGAAGATTAAAGCAATTTTAAGGCCCTTGTCAGCAGCTTTGTCTTTTTGTGCGTTATTCAAGGCGCTTCACTTTTTCACTTTTTTAGATATTCAGTAGATTGACGCCACAATTTTGCCTGCCTGACTGATCAAACGCCGAACTGCTTTCGTCTAAAACTGTCAACTACACTCACGCCCACACTAGCCACAATTAAACGTCATCCTGATTTGTGAGGTGTCAAATTCATGAATTGTTTATAAGCTTTGATTGTCCATCGTATCCAGAATGTGCCTTTGAAGGGGAGCGCGCGCCGGACTTGAATAGATAAAAACAGCCTCAAATCGAGGTGGATTTGTTATGCCAAACGGATTGTTTTCTTGAGAAACTTGCGAACACTTTGATTCTGTTGATTGGAATCAACATTGGCGGAAGGGGTGGGATTCGAACCCACGGTACGGTTACCCGTACTTCTGATTTCGAGTCAGATGCCTTTAACCACTCAGCCACCCTTCCGTTACATTGATTCTAAAGCGTAAAATGCTGGTTTGCACATTCTGCGACTTGCGTTTTCTATACTGCTATTCTATACTATGTGCATGAAGACCAATTCATCAGATAATACAGAACTGCGCTGGCAAAAAACGCCCGTGGCGAACCTAGTCCGTCACGTTCAATCAAGCAACTATTATGCGCGAATCCGCGTTCGCGGCAAGCTGATTTGGAAATCGCTCAAAACGGACCGCATTAGCGTAGCCAAGTTGCGTCTTGGCGATTTCCACAAAGAGGAGCGGCAACGCGCCGCTGCACAGACGGCGGTTGCGCGGGGGAAGATGACCTTTGCCGACGCCCTGCAAACCTACCGTGAACGACTCAAGGGCGATCATTCCCTCAAAGACCGCAGTAAGAGTTACCGCGAAGAACGTATCACCGCTTTGCTCAAGTCTTGGCCTGACCTGAATGAAACGGACATCGCCCAAATTTCCAAAGCCGATTGTTTGACATGGGCTGCTGACTTCGGGAAAACCGCCAGTCCGTCCGCGTTCAACAACACAGCCGGAACGCTTCGGCTGGTTTTGGACATCGCGGTTGAAGCCGGTGCGCGTTATGATAATCCGGCCATCCACATCAAACGGAAAAAAGTGCGGCAGAAACTTTTGCAGCTTCCGAGCCAGAAACATTTTGTCGAACTGGTGACGACCATCAGAAACGGGGACGGCGGTTGGGCGGAACGCTGCGCTGACTTGGTGGAGTTTTTGGCCTACGGGGGTTGCCGGAAAGGTGAAGCAGCCCGCGTCAATGGCCGGGACTGCGATTTTGACAAAGGTGAAATAACCGTTCTCGGCGACCCGGCCACAGGAACGAAGAATTGGGAGATTAGGCGGATTCCGATGATTCCCGATATGCTTCGGTTGCTGGAACGGCTAAAAAGGGAACGCGGCGCGGAAGAATTTTTGAGCAAGCCGGTGATGCTCGTCCACGAATGTCAGGGCGCGATAGACACGGCTTGCAAGAAATTGAACATTCCGCGTTTCACGCATCACGACTTGCGACATTTGTTTGCGACTCGTTGCATTGAATCCGGCGTGGACATCCCGACCGTAAGCCGCTGGCTCGGCCACAAGGATGGCGGCGCCCTGGCGATGAAAGTCTATGGGCATCTGCGCGACAGCCATTCAACTGCGATGGCGCAGAAAGTTCGGTTCGTTGAAAATGAAGAGGGTGATAAAAATTCAACACAGGCCACAAATTAGTTCAGGCTTGGTTAGATTTTGTTCTCTTCAATTTCAATGGATTTGACCCAGCCATCTTCACCAGCGGCCAGCGATGAATAACGGTCGGCCATTGGCTTGATGGATTCCACGCCCCGCATTTGCAGGGCAACACCCAGGCTACGCAGGTTTTTTCCCTTGATCCGCACCGTGCGGTTCAAAAATGAAATGGTGATGAGGTCAACGTCTTGGGTGGATTCAAACTTGACCAATTCAATATGGTGATACGACAGTCCGTAAAAACAGTTCGCGCTGGTTTCCAGCCGCAAATTATCCATCGGCACGGGGTCACTATTGACATGACGACCAAGTTTGTAGCAGGGGGAATTATCATTCATATTTTCATGCCTCGACTTTTTTGCTGGTTTTGGGCTGATTGAATTTCCATGCGCCGCCGGATGGTTTCTGGCTTTTGAACCGGCGGCTTGACCGTTTCCGTCGGCTTCTCGGTTGACTTGACGGATTCAGTTGGTTTCACAACCTGCGATTGCTTAGCCGCTTCCGCCTGCCGGAGAGCTTCCGCTTGGCGTTCTAATTGTTCATGTTGCGCTATTTCCGCCGCCCGCTTTGATGAAGCGCGCTGTGACGCTTGAGCATTGAGAACGAAAGCCACGTCGCGTCCCCAAAAGGTTGCCAGCTTTTGAAATGCGCTTGGCTTCATGTCCATCGCCAACGTCCGCGCGCCGCCGCGCGAAATGTTCTCGCGCAACTGCCCCCTGTCCGCCGTGAAAATCTTTACGCCTTTGCGCCCGCGAGAAATCGTGACATACCATTGCTGCTCGTTCGTCGCGGCCTTGACCGCAGAATCCGAGAACAGGACATAATCCACGGTTTTGCCCTGGGCGGCATAGGACGTGACGGCATAACCGCGTACGAACTGACGGTAATTTTTTGGCAATGTTCGGCCATCGTCCAACGCAATGCGCCCATCGGCGTGAATTTGTTTCACCGTCACCAGTTCACCATTGGCGAGCCGCTGCCCATCCTGACTTTGGGCATTGGCCTTGAGCTGCAATCTATCGCCGCTGAACAGGGAAAGCTCTTTTGGCTGGCAGACGGTGATTTTGTCCAATTCCTTGAATGGCACAGGCCGGATGCGGTTGTCAGCTTCTATCAGCAGATGCTTGTCGGTGATGCCGCGCAGTTTTCCCGAACTGCCGGATTTGAAACCGGCCGTAGGCCGGTTGAAAACCAGCACCGAATCCGGCTGGTAAAACCGTTTGTCGCGCTTTTGCGCGTCCGTCAAATCCTGCCGCTCCAAAGCCGTGACGGTGGTTTCAGCTTCACCGATTAACTTTTGTGCTTTCAGGCCGAGCCGGACTTGTTCGTTGACCTTGTGAATCTCCGACCAGCTTTGTGAGACGACCACGGTAGATTGCTGATTTTTGAAAAGTTCAAGAAAGTGTTCCGTCAACTTCTGTTGTTGATCGGACAGCGTGCAGGAGACGATGGCATCTTGATTGTCCAGCCGGTCAAACGATGCTCCAAGTTTGCCCCGCCGCGCCTCATCCACGGCGAGCTTGTATTGTTCCAGCCAGCGGCGTTCGGCTTGAGTTTTGACTGAATCAGGATTTTGTCGGCGGATGTTCGTCAGTTCGGCATAACCAAGACCGGCATACTTCTCAATCGCCCGCAGCGCGTCTGACGCTTCCACCGCTCCATGCTGATGCGTGTCGCCGGACAGGATGACGCGGCCTTGATTGATTTGAATGTAATCGAGCAGTTGCAACATTTGCTCGCCGCCGATTTGTCCGGCCTCGTCCACAAGGACGACCGCACCACGCCTCATGGAGCGATGCGAGAGAAAAGCACTGACCGTTTCCGCGCCGGTGAAGCCGTCATGTTCCAGATCGGCGACCTGCTGGCGTTGTGGTGCGAGGACATGAACAACCTGCCGAGCTTTGACGAGTCCGGCTTTGACTTCGCGCAAGGCATAGCTCTTGCCCGTCCCCGCGCCGCCGCGAAACAGCGTGACGAAATTGCGCGAGGACAAAATCTGTTCCACTGCATTGCCCTGCTCATGATCCAGCGAACGGTTGATCCTGTGATAATTGAAGGCCAGCGGCTGGTATTGGTTCATCTGATGTTGCGCCAGCCTGATGATGTTCAATTCACGCCGCAGGACATCACGCGTAGTGATTTTCCCCTGAAACTGTTCGTCGCGTATGTAGTCACGTTTTCGAGTCGCGGCCTGAATTTCCGCCAGTGATACATCCTGACCACGCAGATATTCCAGCGCGTAACGCCAAAGCTCATGCTCATGGACGACCGAACGACGTTCAAACAGATGTTGCTCTGCCCATGACACGGCCTGCACCGCTGTTATCATTTCTGAATTTGCCGGTGAGCGATGTTTGTCCAGGTGGTTGATTTGCCACCATTCTTTCCATGACAGTTGTTTGCTCCAAATGGATTGCAGTTTGATGATGCCGACATCCTTGATCTTCCGCGCCCGTTCCTTGTGTGCGATGTTTGCCCGAATGACCTTGATGTTCTGATTGGCCTTGTCCGGCTCGCGTTCCAAAAACTCTTTGGTCTTTTCGTCAATCTCGTGGTGACGTTTGGAAAAGCGGTCAATCAATTCCTTGCCGACACCGGCAATCTCGAAATCACCACGCGGATTGTTTCCCACACCGTAGCCGAACCGTTGCAGCGATCTGACCATTTCGTGATAATAGACGTTCCGAACGAATTTCTGCGCCGTGACCATTTCACAGGCTTCTAGTGCTTTCCACCGTTCTTCGGTTGAATCCCATGTGGCATTGAACAGAATGCAATGACTGTGCAAGTGCGGGTCTAAAGCGCGTGAGGTGTCATGCCGAAAGACCGCGCCCACGACATTGCCCGTCGCCCGATGCACCCGCTGATTCTGTTTCCGAACGCGAGTGGCAGCGTAAGTTTGCAAATGACGCATCGCCACCGTCACCGCCTCGTTATGCGCCTGGATGATCCGTTTATCATTCCCAACGAGCGCCGCGATGGAAACCGATTTTGGCGGTGACAGCGTGAAATCGTAGAACACCCGACGATTGGCCGATTCGTGGACGTTCCCATTTTTGTCCACGGTATTGCGTTTGGTGTTCATCCGTGGTGTCAATTGCTCCTCGGTTTGCGGATGAAGGTTGTGACAGAGATTCAGGAAATCTTTTTCAGTGGTGACGCCCGATAATTTCAATTCCTTCGCCCCTTCACCGAACCATTGGCCGGAAACGCTCCGGCCTTCCATGTAGTAATCCCCAACGCCCAGGTGTTCACGAAAATACGACTCCGCATTTCGCAGACTGGTTTGAGCCTTCATCGTCAGCATGGCGGAAGCTAAACCATCACTACACGAATCTTGCGCTATGGGTGACGCAAGATGCACACGAGTTCGTGTTAATGATAATCAGAACAGAACATGGGACGCTGTTCTCCTTGCGAGTCCAAGGGTCAGCCGTAACAACGAAAGTGTCGGACAAAAATCAAACCAAAGTTGAACAAAAATTATGAATACGACCATCGTATCCGCCGAGGCGAAGGCTCGCCTGACTGAAGCCGTCAAAAATTACACACCGCCCGCGCCGGAAAAATACCGCGCATTGAATGAGGTCAAAGATTCCATCATCGCCTTGCGGGAACGCAAAGCATCGTATGAGACCATCCGGGCCATATTGCACGAGAACGCCGGCATCGAGGTATCGCACCAGACCGTCGCCCGGTATTGCCGCGAGGTGCTGGATTCAGCCAAGCCAAAGAAGCCACGCCGCCCCAAGACGCCGCCAACCGAACCAACGGCAGCCGCCCAAGGGGAATTAGCCGCCCGTCCACCTTTCAGCCAGTCACGGCCACGCGGACCGCGCATCGCTGATTCAAAGAATCTTTAACGCAGCAGCGCAGGTGTCGCCAGTCGCGGCGACCAAGAGCGACCACAAAGAAACCTGCCCATGCTAAAAAGTAAAATCGTTTGGGTTCAAAGGCCGCGACCAATGCACGTTACACAGCCCTGTAACGTGCGCTCGTCGCGGACGGATCATGGAAAACGCAGTCGCGTCTGCTTCCGTCTTGAGCTTGGCGTCGCCGCTCCGGCACGCGGCTTCACTCATGCCGTTCCGCCGCACCGCCTGCCGCTTACCGCCGCCAACTCAAGACCGAAGCAGGGGATAAAATAAATTCTTGCCGAGCATCGGACAGAAAGACACCGGTCGCGGCCAAAACATAATTTGCAGGAATGCTCACCGCTCGGATGGAGAGTTCTGGCGATATGAGGCAAACATTGTATATGATTTTGGAAGGACGCACATGAATGAGAAACTGAACATATTCGTCAGCTCGGTGCAGAAGGAACTCGAAGACGAGCGGGTCATCGTCCAAAACCTGTTAAGCACCGACCCGTTTCTGTCGGCGCATTGTTCGCCGATTCTTTATGAGTTTGAGCCAGCCTCGCCGGACAAGGCATTGGAAGGCTGCTTGAAATCACTCGATGGCTGCCATGTTTACCTGCTCATCGTAGCCGCCCAATACGGGACTTTGGTTGGCAAGTTGTCCATAAC
>Ga0206798_1012_pt1 | contig 39750 bp, 36 predicted proteins | sample Alteio_BWOrgCont_66_FD_152893 | JGI IMG/M metagenome (GOLD analysis project Ga0206798, IMG submission 152893) | Enriched cells from forest soil in Barre Woods Harvard Forest LTER site, Petersham, Massachusetts, United States -... | ecosystem: Environmental > Terrestrial > Soil > Temperate forest >...
TCGCGATTTTGATCAACCAATTCAAGGAGCTCTGCCGAATTCACTAGTTAATTTAACATTTGGATATAGTTTTAACCAACCGATACAAGAACCACTTCCAAATTCACTAGTTAGTTTAACATTTGGATATCGTTTTGACCAACCAATACGACATATACTTCCAAATTCACTAGTTAATTTAACATTTGGGGTTTTGTTTAACCAACCAATACGAGAACCACTTCCAAATTCACTAGTTAGTTTAACATTTGGATATTGTTTTGACCAACCGATCCGGGGATATTTGCCCAATTCATTGGTTAAATTGATTTTTGGCCATGGATTTACACAAGAAATTCGAGATGCAATTCCATCCAGTGTTAGATTTTTAACACTACCTAGTAATTATTATTATTATTCTTCGGAAAACTGCGATGTTCAATTTCTTCCTGGAATGGAAGAAATTGATTAAATTATCATTAATTGATGGTAATTTGATCAATTATTGATTCAAAATGCTATTAATGATATGGATATGGGCACTATATGTTTCATCATTACATGGACATTGATTTTCGATGGCCCATTTTAAAAGTTCTAAGTGTCCATTTTGGACGGCCCAATAGCAAGTCCATTTATCCCACGGACAACCGTTTTCTCTGGCCCACTTTAAAACTTCCAAATGGCCTCCTTTAGCAGCATCGGAACAAGTATTACTATACCATTCGCAACCCAAAGCTCTGGCCCATTTCAAAACTTCTAAATAACCTCCCCGAGCAGCTCTTGAACAAGTATTACTATTCCATTCGCAACCATGAGCTCTGGCCCATTTTAAGACTTCTAAATGGCCACCAAGAGCAGCTCTAGAACAAGTATAACTAGTCCAATCGCAACCATGAGCTCTGGCCCATTTCAAAACTTCCAAATGGCCTCTTCGAGCCGCGGTTGAACATACTTTTGAATTCCATGAACATCGATATTTTCGGGCCCATTTCAGAATTTCTAAATGGCCGTTTCGGGCAGCATTCGAACATACTTTTGAATTCCATGAACATCGATATTTTCGGGCCCATTGAAGAACATCAAGATGTCCATTTAGGGCAGCATTCGAACAAGTCTCATTATTCCATTCACATCCATTTTTTCTGGCCCATTTCAGAACTTCTAAATGGCCTCCTAGGGCAGCATTTGAACAAATATCACTATCTCCCCACGAGAAACCATTTGCACTGGCCCATTTTAATATTTCTAAATATCCCATTTTTGCTGTACTATTAATAAATTTATTTTTTGGAATAATATGATTATGAAGTGACTTTAGAATAATTTTTTTCCATGTCAAACAAACATTAGCCATAATAACATATTCAATATCTCCAATCAAAGACATTATTATGTCGGAAATTTCTGTTGGGATTGGTTCGAATAATGTTGTAGTCTCGTTCATTAATATTAATCATATTTATTAACTGGATAATTAAGTATTTAATTATTCAATTTTTTATTTGTATTCGGGACATCCATTTTCTCTGGCCCATTTTAAAACTTCTAAATGGCCTCGGGCAGCAGCGTAATAACAAGTTATAGTACTCCATTGACAACCATGCGTTCTGGCCCATTTCAAAACTTCCAAATGGCCTCCAAAAGCGGCATCAGAACAAGTCGAACAATTCCATTCACAACCATTCTTTCTGGCCCATTTCAAGACATCTAAGTGGCCTCCACGCGCTGCACTAGAACAAGTTGAACTATCCCACGGGCAACCATGAGCTCTGGCCCATTTCAAAACTTCTAAATGGCCTCCCCGAGCGGCATAATGACAAAGGTCACTGGTCCAATGACAACCATGAGTTCTGGCCCATTTCAAAACTTCCAAATGACCTCCAAGAGCAGCATTAGAACAAGTATGACTATTCCATGGAAAATCATGAGCTCTGGCCCATTTCAAAACTTCTAAATGGCCTCCTCTAGCAGCACTAGAACAAGTTAAAGTATCTCGTTGACATCCATTTTCTATGGCCCATTTTAAAACTTCTAAATGGCCTCTTCCGGCAGCACTAAAACAAGTTAAACTATTCCATTGATATCCATTTTCTCTGGCCCATTTGACAATACTTAAGTATCCCATCGTTGCGGCATTTTTTATAAATTCATTTTTTTTTAATAATACACTTGCGAAATGACCCTAATCCTAAAATAATCGTTTTCCATGATTGACAAACATTCATCATAATAACTAATTCAACATCTCCAACTAAAGACACTATTATGTCAGAAATTTCTGCTGGAATCGATTCGAATAATGTCATATACTCTTCTATTAATATTGATTGTCATGATTAATTGAATAATTAAATATTTAATTATTCAATTTTTTATTTGTATTCGGGGCATCCATTTTCTCTGGCCCATTTTAACACTTCCAAATGGCCTCCTTTAGCAGCATACGAACAAGTTAAACTATTCCATTGGCATCCATTTTCTCTGGCCCATTTTAACACTTCCAAATGGCCTCCCTTCGCAGCATTCAAACAAGTCTCACGATCCCATGGGCATCCATTTTCTCTGGCCCATTTCAATACTTCTAAATGGCCTCCTTCAGCAGCTCTCGAACAAGTATACTTAGTCCATTCGCAACCATGAGCCCTGGCCCATTTCAATACTTCTAAATGGCCTCCTCTGGCAGCTCTAGAACAAGTGTACTTGGTCCATTCGCAACCCAGAGCTCTGGCCCATTTCAAAACTTCTAAATGGCCTTCTCGTGCAGCATTTGAACAAGTCTCATTATCCCATGGACAATGATTTTCTCTGGCCCATTTTAAAACTTCTAAATGGCCTCCTCGAGCAGCATTTGAACAAGTTAAACTATCCCATGGACAATGATTTTCTCTGGCCCATCTCAATACTTCCAGATGGCCTCCTCGAGCAGCACTTGAACAAGTATGCCTAGTCCATTCACAACCATGAGCTCTGGCCCATTTTAGAACTTCGAAATGGCCTCCCCGGGCAGCTCTAGAACAAGTATACCTAGTCCATTCACAATCATGAGCTCTGGCCCATTTTAAAACTTCTAAATGACCTCCTCGAGCAGCATTAGAACAAGTACTATTATACCATCGACAACCATTTTTTCTGACCCACTGCAGAATTTCTAAATGTCCGTTTAGAGCCGCATTTGAACATACTTTTGTATTCCATGAACATCCGTGTTCGTGAACCCATTTAAGAGTATCAAAATGTCCGTTTAGTGCAGCATTTGAACAAGTATCACTATTCCATTCGCATCCATTTTCTCTAACCCATTTTAAAACTTCTAAATGGCCTCCTTGAGCGGCATTTGAACAAGTTTCACTATCCCATAAAAAATTATTTTCTCTGGCCCATTTAATAATATTCAAGTATCCCATCATAGCTGCATTTTTTATAAATTCATTTTTTTTAATAATATGATTACTAAATGATTTTAGAAGAATTCTTTTCCATGTTAAACAAACATTAGCCACAATAACATATTCAATATCTCCAATCAAAGACATTATTATGTCAGAAATTTCCGGCGGAATCGATTCAAATAATGTGGTAGATTCGTTCATTAATATTGATTATTACGATTAATTAAATGGTTAGATATTTAATTATTCAATTTTTTATTTGTAATTAGGACATCCATTTTCTAGCGCCCATTTCAAAATTTCTGAATGGCCTCTTTGAGCAGCAACATAATAACATGTTTCAGTATCCCACGGACAACCATGAGCTCTGGCCCATTTCAAAACTTCTAAATGGCCTCCAAAAGCAGCATAATAACAAGTCCAACTATTCCATGAACAACCATAGGCATTGGCCCATTTCAAAATTTCCAAATGACCTCCAATAGCAGCACAAGAACAGGTATCACAATTCCATCCACAACCATGAGTTCTGGCCCATTTTAAAACTTCTAAATGACCTCCAGAAGCAGCATTAGAACAAGTATCACTATCCCATTCACAATTATGAATTCTGGCCCATTTCAAAATGTCTAAATGGCCTCCTCGAGCGGCATAAGAACAAGTCCAACTATTCCATTCGCACCCATTTTCTCTGGCCCATTTTAAAATTTCTAAATGGCCTCCAAAAGCAGCACTGGAACAAGTTAAACTATCCCATTGACAATCATGAGCTCTGGCCCATTTTAAAACTTCTAAATGGCCTCCTCGAGCAGCGCTAGAGCAAGTCAAACTATCCCATTGATAATCATTTTCTCTAGCCCATTTAACAATACTTAAATATCCCATTCCTGCTGCATTTTTTATAAATTCATTTTTTTTAATAATACGCTCGCGAAATGACTTTAAAATAATTGTTTTCCATGTCAAACAGATATTCATCATAATAACATATTCAATATCTCCAATCAAAGACATTATTATGTCGGAAATTTCCGGCGGAATCGATTCAAATAATGTGGTAGATTCGTTCATTAATATTGATTATTACGATTAATTAAATAGTTTGATATTTAATTATTCAATTTTTTATTTGTAATTAGGACATCCATTTTCTAGCGCCCATTTCAAAATTTCTAAATGGCCTCTTTGTGCAGCATTAAAAGAAGTTGTAATATTCCATGGACATTGATTTTCTCTGGCCCATTTTAAAAGTTCTAAATGGCCTCCCAGAGCAGCATTCGAACAAGTATCACTATCCCAATGACAACCATTTTCTGTGGCCCATTTTAAAACTTCTAAATGGCCTTCCCGAGCAGCACAAGAACAAGTATCACTATTCCATGTACAATTATGAGCTCTAGCCCATTTTAAAACTTCTAAATGGCCTTCCCGAGCAGCACTAGAACAAGTATCACTATACCATGGACAATTATGAGCTCTAGCCCATTTTAAAACTTCTAAATGGCCTCCTCGAGCAGCTCTTGAACAAGTATTACCATCCCATGGACAACTATGAGCTCTAGCCCATTTTAAAACTTCTAAATGGCCTCCTCGAGCAGCTCTTGAACAAGTATATCTAGTCCAATCGCAACCATGAGCTCTGGCCCATTTCAAAATTTCTAAATGGCCTCCTCTAGCGGCACTAGAACAAGTACTAGAATACCATTGACATCCATTTTCTCTGGCCCATTTTAAAACTTCGAAATGTCCATTTAGAGCCGCTCTCGAACATACTTGTATATTCCATGGACATTGATTTTTTCTGGCCCATTGAAGAACTTCCAAATGGCCTCCTCCGGCAGCACTTGCACAAGTCGAACTATCCCATTGGCAATTATTTTCTCTGGCCCATTTTAAAACTTCCAAATGGCCTCCTCTAGCAGCATTTGAACAAGTTGAACTATCCCATTGGCAATTATTTTCTCTGGCCCATTTTAAAACTTCCAAATGGCCTCCTAGAGCAGCATTTGAACTAGTTAAACTATTCCATTGACAATTATTTTCTCTGGCCCATTTGCAAATACCTAAGTATCCCATTTTGGCTGCATCGTTGATGAAGTTATTTTTTATAATAATATGATTACTAAATGATTTTATAAGAATTCTTTTCCATATCAAACAAACATTAGCCATAATAACATATTCAATATCTCCAATCAAAGACATTATTATGTTAGAAATTTCTGCCGGAATCTGTTCAAATAATGTTATAGACTCATTCATTAATATTAATTATTACAATTAATGAATAGTTAGGTATTTAATTATTCAATTTTTTATGTGTAACCCGGACATTTATTTTGGTGGGCCCATTTGAAAACTTCTAAATGATCATTATTAATAGCATTATAACAAGTATCATAATCCCACGGACAACCATGAGTTCTGGCCCATTTCAAAACTTCTAAATGGCCTCCTCGAGCAGCATTCGAACAAGTATCAACATCCCATTGACAACCATTTTCTATAGCCCATTTTAAAACTTCTAGATGGCCTCCTCGAGCAGCACAAGAACAAGTTGTACTATTCCATGGGCAACCATGAGCTCTGGCCCATTTTAAAACTTCTAAATGGCCTTTTCTAGCAGCTCTAGAACAAGTATGTGTAGTCCAATCGCAACCATGGTCTCTGGCCCATTTCAAAATTTCTAAATGACCTCCTCCAGCGGCACTAGAACAAGTACTAGAATACCATTCACACTTATTTTCTCTGGCCCATTTTAAAACTTCGAAATGTCCATTTAGAGCCGCATTCGAACATACTTTTGTGTTCCATGAAAATTCGTGTTCGCGAGCCCATTTCAAAACTTCTAAATGGCCTCCAAGAGCAGCATTAGAACAAGTTGAATTATCCCATCCACATCCATTTTCTCTGGCCCATTTTAGAACTTCTAAATGGCCTCCTAAAGCAGCACCCGAACAAGTTGAATTATCCCAGTGATAACCATTTTTTCTGGCCCATTTTAAAACTTCTAAATGGCCTCCTCTAGCAGCATTCGAACAAGTCAAATTATCCCGCGGACAATTATTTTCTCTGGCCCATTGCAAAACTTCTAAATGGCCTCCTTCGGCAAGAGTTGAACAAGTCAACCTATCCCACGAACATTGATTTTCTCTGGCCCATTTGACGATATTTGAGTATCCCATTTTCGCGACATTTTTGATAAATTTATTTTTTGGAATAAAATGATGACATGATTTTAGAATAATTGTTTTCCATATCCGACAAACATTTGCCATAATAACATATTCAATATCTCCAATTTCCGACATAATAATATCGGAAATTTCTGCCGGAATTGATTCGAATAATGTTATAGATTCGTTCATTAATATTAATTATTATGATTAACTCAATAGTAAAGTATTTAATTATTCAATTTTTTATTTGTAATCGGGACATCCATTTTCTTTGGCCCATTTCAAAACTTCCAAATGGCCTTTTTGCGCAGCATAATAACAAGTATTACTATCCCATTCGCATCCATTTTCTCTGGCCCATTTCAAAACTTCTAAATGGCCTCCCCGAGCAGCAATATAACAAGTGTAACTATCCCATGGGCATTGACTTTTTCTGGCCCATTTCAAAACTTCTAAATGGCCTCCAAGAGCAGCACGATAACAAGTATCACTATTCCATGTACAGCCATTTTTTCTGGCCCATTTCAAAATTTTTAAATGGCCACCTCGAGCAGCACCAGAACAAGTATCACTATTCCATGTACAGCCATTTTCTCTAGCCCATTTCAAAACTTCTAAATGGCCACCTCGAGCAGCACCAGAACAAGTATCACTATTCCATGTACAGCCATTTTCTCTGGCCCATTTCAAAACTTCTAAATGGCCACCAGAAGCAGCAAAAAAACAAGTATTACTATCCCATGCACAACCATGAGCTCTGGCCCATTTTAAAACTTCTAAATGGCCTCCAAGAGCAGCATATGAACAAGCTGAACTATACCATCGACATTGATTTTCTCTGGCCCATTTCAAAACTTCTAAATGCCCCCTAAGAGCAGCATCCGAACAAGTTCTACTATTCCATTCGCATCCATTTTCTCTGGCCCATTTTAATACTTCTAAATGGCCTCCAAGAGCAGCATATGAACAAGTTAAACTATACCATCGACATTGATTTTCTCTGGCCCATTTAACAATACTTAAATATCCCATCTTTGCTGCATTATTGATAAATGCATTTTTTGAAATAATATGACTATGAAATGATTTTATAATAATTGTTTTCCATATTTGACAAACATTCATCATAATAACATACTCAATATCTCCGATTAAAGACACTATTATGTCAGAAATTTCTGTTGGGATTAATTTGAATAATGTCGTTGATTCATTCATTAATATTAATTATCATGATTAACTGAATAATTAAATATTTAATTATTCAATTTTTTATTTATAATCGGGGCATCCATTTTCTTTGGCCCATTTCAAAACTTCTAAATGACCTCCTTGAGCAGCAGCATAATAACAAGTTAAAGTATCCCATTCGCATCCATTTTCTCTGGCCCATTTTAAAACTTCTAATCGGCCTTCAAAAGCGGCATAAGAACAAGTTTGACTTTGCCATTCGCAACCATGAGCTCTAGCCCATTTCAAAATTTCTAAATGGCCTGCTCCAGCAGCACTCGAACAAGTATCACTATTCCATTCGCATCCATTTTCTCTGGCCCATTTTAAAACTTCTAAATGGCCTCCCCGAGCAGCATTTGAACAAGTCAAACTATCCCATTCGCAACCCTGCGCTCTGGCCCATTTCAAAACTTCTAAATGACCTCTAAGAGCAACACCAGAACACGTTAAACTATTCCATTCGCATCCATTTTCTCTGGCCCATTTCAAAACTTCAAACTGGCCTCCATATGCAGCACCAGAACAAGTATACCTATCCCATTCGCAACCCAGAGCTCTGGCCCATTTCAAAACTTCAAAGTGGCCTCTTCGAGCAGCATTCGTACAAGTAGCACTAGTCCATTGACAACCATTTGCTCTGGCCCATTTCAAAACTTCTAAATGGCCTCCTCCGGCAGCATAATAACAAGTATTATTATTCCATTGACAACCATGAGCTCTGGCCCATTTCAAAACTTCTAAATGGCCTCCTCGAGCAGCACCAGAACAAGTATCACTATTCCATGTACAGCCATTTTCTCTGGCCCATTTCAAAATTTCTAAATGGCCACCTTCAGCGGCAAAAGAACAAGTATTACTATCCCATGCACAACCATTTTCTATGGCCCATTTTAAAACTTCTGAATGACCTCCAAGAGCGGCATATGAACAAGTTGAACTATACCATCGACATTGATTTTCTCTGGCCCATTTAACAATACTTAAATATCCCATCTTTGCTGCATTATTGATAAATGTATTTTTTGAAATAATATAACGACGAAATGATTTTAAAATGGTTATTCTCCATGTGTGACAAACATTTGCCATAGTAACATATTCTACATTTCCGACCAAAGACACTATTATGTCAGAAATTTCTGCTGGGATCAATTTGAATAATATAGTTGACTCGTTCATTAATATTAATTACTACGATTAACTGAATAGTTAAATATTTAATTATTCAATTTTTTATTTGTAATCTGGGCAACTATTTTCTCTGGCCCATTTTAAAATTTCTAAATGGCCTCCCGAAGCGGCATTTGAACAAGTCGAACTATCCCACGGGCAACTATTTTCTCTGGCCCATTTCAAAACTTCTAAATGGCCCCTAAGAGCAGCATTTGAACAAGTCCTACTATTCCATTCGCATCCATTTTCTCTGGCCCATTTCAAAACTTCTAAATGCCCCCTAAGAGCAGCATGGGAACAAGTGTAACTATTCCACGGGCAACCATTTTTTCTGGCCCATTTCAATACTTCTAAATGGCCTCCAAAAGCAGCATGGGAACAAGTTAAACTATCCCATGCACAACCATGATTTCTGGCCCATTTCAAAACTTCCAAATGGCCACCTCGAGCAGCTCCAGTACAAGTAAAAAAATCCCATGAGCAACCATGAGCTCTGGCCCATTTCAAAATTTCTAAATGACCTCCGATAGCAGCATATGAACAAACCAAATCATCCCATTGACAATCATGAGCCCGGGCCCATTTAATAATATCCAAATATCCCATCTTCGCTGCATGATTGATAAATTTATTTTTTGTAATGATACGCTCACAAAATGACTTTGAAATAATTGTTTTCCATGTCAAACAAACATTTGCCATAATAACTATTGCAACATCTCCGACTAAAGACATTATTATGTCAGAAATTTCTGCTGGAATCGATTCGAATAATATCGTAGACTCACTCATTAATATTAGTTATCTTGATTAATTGAATAGTTAAATATTTAATTATTCAATTTTTTATTTGTAATCTGGGCATCCATTTTCTATGGCCCATTTCAAAACTTCTAAATGACCTCCTCGAGCAGCACCAGAACAAGTATCACTATCCCACGGGCAACTATTTTTTCTGGCCCATTTTAAAACTTCCAAATGACCTCCCGAAGCGGCATTTGAACAAGTCGAACTATCCCACGGGCAACTATTTTCTCTGGCCCATTTTAAAATTTCTAAATGCCCCCTAAGAGCAGCATTTGAACAAGTCCTACTATTCCATTCGCATCCATTTTCTCTGGCCCATTTCAAAACTTCTAAATGCCCCCTAAAAGCAGCATGGGAACAAGTGTAACTATTCCACGGGCAACCATTTTTTCTGGCCCATTTCAAAACTTCTAAATGACCTCCAAAAGCAGCATTAGAACAAGTCAAATTATCCCATGGGCAACCATGATCTCTGGCCCATTTCAAAATTTCTAAATGACCTCCTCGAGCAGCATCGGAACAAGTAAAACCAGACCACGGACAATCATTTTCTCTGGCCCATTTCAAAACTTCCAAATGGCCTCCGAGAGCAGCATCGGAACAAGTAAAATCATCCCATTGATAACCATAAGCTCTGGCCCATTTAATAATATCCAAATATCCCCTCTTCGCTGAACTATTGATAAATTCTTTTTTTGTAATAATACGATTACAAAATGACTTCAAAATAATTGTTTTCCATGCCAGACAAACATTTGTCATAATAACTAACGCAACATCTCCGACTAGAGACACTATTATGTCGGAAATTTCTGCTGGAAACGATTCGAATAATGTAGTTGATTCGTCCATTAATATTGATTGTTATGATTAATTGAATAATTAAGTATTTAAATAATTAAGTATTTAATTATTCAATTTTTTATTTGTAATCAGGACAACCATTTTCTCTGGCCCATTTTAAAATTTCCAAATGGCCTTTAATAGCAGCATAATAACAAGTCATACTATTCCATTCCATTCGCAACCATTTTCTCTGGCCCATTTTAAAATTTCCAAATGGCCTCTAATAGCAGCATAATAACAAGTCATACTATTCCATTCGCAACCATTTTTTCTGGCCCATTTCAAAACTTCTAAATGGCCTCTAAGAGCAGCATGGGAACAAGTGAAACTATTCCATGGGCAACCATTTTTTCTGGCCCATTTCAAAACTTCTAAATGGCCTCCAAAAGCAGCATGGGAACAAGTCATACTATCCCATGGGCAACCATGATCTCTGGCCCATTTCAAAACTTCTAAATGGCCTCCTTCGGCAGCATTAAAACAAGTAGCTTCATTCCACTTACAACCATTTTGTCTGGCCCATTTTAATACTTCCAAGTGGCCTCCAAGTGGCCTCCAAGAGCAGCACTAGAACAAGTTGAACTATCCCATTGACAACCATTTCCTTTGACCCATTTAATAATATCCAAATATCCCATCTCCGCTGCACTAGAACAAGTCGAACTATCCCAGCAGCAATTATTTTCTCTGGCCCATTTAATAATATCCAAATATCCCATCTTTGCTGCATGATTGATAAATTTATTTTTTGTAATGATACGCTCACAAAATGACTTCAAAATAATTGTTTTCCATGCCAAACAAACATTTGTCATAATAACTAACGCAACATCTCCGACTAGAGACACTATTATGTCGGAAATTTCTGCTGGAAACGATTCGAATAATGTAGTTGATTCGTCCATTAATATTGATTGTTATGATTAATTGAATAATTAAGTATTTAATTATTCAATTTTTTATTTGTAATCGGGACAACCATTTTCTCTGGCCCATTTTAAAATTTCCAAATGGCCGTTAATAGCGGCATAAGAACAAGTCGTACTATTCCATTCACATCCATTTTCTCTGGCCCATTTCAAAACTTCTAAATGCCCCCTAAGAGCAGCATGGGAACAAGTGAAACTATTCCATGGGCAACCATTTTTTCTGGCCCATTTCAAAACTTCTAAATGGCCTCCAAAAGCAGCATTAGAACAAGTCATACTATCCCATGGGCAACCATGATCTCTGGCCCATCTCAAAACTTCTAAATGGCCTCCTCCGGAAGCATTAAAACAAGTAGCTGCATTCCACTGACAACCATTTTGTCTGGCCCATTTCAAAACTTCTAAATGGCCTCCTTTGGCAGCATTAAAACAAGTAACTTCATTCCACTTACAACCATTTTGTCTGGCCCATTTTAATACTTCCAAGTGGCCTCCGAGAGCAGCACTAGAACAAGTCAAACTATCCCATTGACAACCATTTTGTCTGGCCCATTTCAAAACTTCTAAATGGCCTCCTTCGGCAGCATTAAAACAAGTAGCTTCATTCCACTTACAACCATTTTGTCTGGCCCATTTTAATACTTCCAAGTGGCCTCCAAGTGGCCTCCAAGAGCAGCACTAGAACAAGTTGAACTATCCCATTGACAACCATTTCCTTTGACCCATTTAATAATATCCAAATATCCCATCTCCGCTGCACTAGAACAAGTCGAACTATCCCAGCAGCAATTATTTTCTCTGGCCCATTTAATAATATCCAAATATCCCATCTTTGCTGCATGATTGATAAATTTATTTTTTGTAATGATACGCTCACAAAATGACTTCAAAATAATTGTTTTCCATGTCAAACAAACATTTGTCATAATAACTAACGCAACATCTCCGACTAAAGACACTATTGTGTCGAAAATTTCTGCTGGAATCGATTCAAATAATATCGTAGACTCACTCATTGATATTGATTGTTATGATTAATTGAATAATTAAGTATTTAATTATTCAATTTTTTATTTGTAATCAAGACAACCATTTTCTTTGGCCCATTTTGAAACTTCTGAATGGCCTCCCAAAACAGCATAATAATAAGTTAGAGTATCCCATTCGCATCCATTTTCTCTGGCCCATTTCAAAACTTCTAGATGGCCTCCCAAAACAGCATAATAATAAGTTAGAGTATCCCATTCGCATCCATTTTCTCTGGCCCATTTCAAAACTTCTAGATGGCCTCCTACAGCAGCATTTGTACAAGTCCACTTATCCCAATCACATCCATTTTCTCTGGCCCATTTTAAAACTTCTAAATAGCCTCCTCTAGCAGCGTTCGTACAAGTATCACTATCCCATTGACAACCATGAGTCCTGGCCCATTTTAAAACTTCCAAATGGCCTCCTCTAGCAGCGTTCGTACAAGTATCACTATCCCATTGACAACCATGAGTCCTGGCCCATTTTAAAACTTCCAAATGGCCTCCTTCAGCAGCTCTGGAACAAGTATACTTAGTCCATTCACAACAATGAGCTCGGGCCCATTTTAAAACTTCCAAATGGCCTTCTCTAGCAGCATGAGAACAAGTGTAACTATCCCATGGGCAATCATTTTCCCTGGCCCATTTCAAAACTTCTAAATGGCCTCCCATGGCCGCATGGGAACAAGTCACACTATCCCACGGACAATCGTTCTCCCTGGCCCATTTCAGAACCTCTAGATGGCCTCCCTGAGCGGCACCAAAACAACTCGCACTACCTAATGGGCAATTATTTTCCCTGGCCCATTTTAAAACTTCTAAATGGCATCCAAGAGCAGCATAATAACAAGTAAAACCGGACCATTCACATTGATTTTCTCTGGCCCATTTAATAATATCCAAATATCCCATCTTTGCTGCACTATTGATAAATTCATTTCTTGTAATAAAACACATGCGATATGACTTTAAAATAATTGTTTTCCATGTCAAACAAACATTTGCCATAATAACTAACGCAACATCTCCGACTAAAGACACTATCATGTCAGAAATTTCTGCTGGAATCGATTCGAATAATATCGTAGACTCGCTCATTGATATTAATTGTTATGATTAATTGAATAATTAAGTATTTAGTTATTCAATTTTTTTTATTCATTAGTTACAATCATTTTTTCTAATCCGATTCAAAATAGTTCGTTAAACGTTAATGCTATCCATATTCAAATTGACCAATCAAAATAACACAACTCAATATAGATCATCATAATAATAAAATTCAGTTCAATTGGGACAATCTCTTTCAAAAAATGATATATAATGAAAGTTTTTGTAGTAAGAAATTTATTAATTCTAGCGATAATATCCTCTTTTGTAACATATGCGGACAGCGATAATTTATTTGGTTTGAATTTTATACAGTCTTTACTATTTCCGGTAAAATTTATTGGATAAGGAGAATTTTGAACAATGGACAATACCGGATAACTATTATGAAATTGAATTCTTACAATAGGTATTTTATTCAAGCGATTAGTGAATGTTGAAACAAAGTCAAATTGATTATTGTCTCCATAATAATATTTCTCTTCATTACGATAAACGATAATTTTTGAAATAATTCCTTTGTTACGCAATTCACAATGAAATGTTGAAGAAAAATGTACCAATGTTTTAATTAAAAAATTTTCGGAAAAATCGTACAATTCCAAAATTCGTTGTTTGCTTAGTTGCTCGTGATAATTAGCATGTTGATCAATAATGTACAATACAGCACATAAAAAACGAAAAAATGAATCATAGTAACTAGATTTATTATAACCTAAGAATTCGATTTCTTTTTGATCATCCTCGCTATCATTGTCCAAATATGTTTGTATTAAAAATGATGGAATTTTGTTTGCAATCGAACTTTTAACTACAATTATGCAATGACATCGGCTCATCTTAAATTGAAATATTAATGTTGCATCAACAGATATATTAAGTGCTGGACCATAGTCGCCTTGAATATGTTCGGTGATTACATTTGTATAATCATTATATTGCAGAAATTTTTCAATAAAATTAACAACTATGTCACATGAATACAAATTTGGGAAATTGATTGGTTGATTATTCGTCGGAAATAAATGATTGGATAGCCTAAGTAAAAAAGGCGCAACTTGTTTGGCGTCATGGTGGTTAGATTTTTTGGAGGCTTTTTTGGGCATTATTGAATTTGATTGATTCCAACATATTTGTCATCTTAAGTGATTAATAGTATTCAATTTTTTTGTAATTTATGAAATGGGCATTTATTCCAATAAAAAATTGAAAAATGCATTTGATTTAATAATATTTTGTTAAGAATACTAATTAATGGACGTTCTACCTACAGAATTGTTACTAGTAATCGCGGATTCATTGCCAATAATTGATCGGATCAGTTTTTTGTCGTTGAATTGTTATCTAAATAATCTCAAATCAATAATACTTTTTAACGATGCAGTTAGCTATAATAAAATATTAAATTTGGACTATTTAAACCAGTTTACTAATGTAATTTTTGATACAGAAATGGTTATAAAAATACCAAAAAATCTTAAAAAGATTCAATTTACGAATTATATTCGTGATTGTTATACACTCCGACTGATAATTAATCGTTTAAAAACACTAAATGGTTATGGTGACACATTTGGTATCATCGAATCTTTGCCACTGACTTTAACTAGCATAAACTTTCCGAATCATTTCAATCGAACGATTAATTTGACATCGTTTCAACTACTAACAGAAATAACTTTTGGAAACACTTTTAACGAACCAATTAAAGGATTGTTACCACCATTTTTAACAAGCTTAACATTTGGCCATAATTTTAACCAACTAATACAAGGAGCACTACCCGAATCGCTAGTTAGTTTAACATTTGGATGCGACTTTAACCAACTAATACAAGAAATGTTACCTAATTTACTCGTCAATTTAACATTCGGTATTCGTTTTAATAAACCGATCGAAGGAATATTGCCGAACTCATTGATTAATTTATCATTTGGTGACTTTTTTGACCAACCGATTCGAGGAAATTTGCCGAATTCATTGGTTAAATTAAATTTTGGTTATGGATTTGCACAAGAAATTCGGGATGCTATTCCATTAAATGTCAAATTTTTAACACTTCCATATTATTATAGTTGGAATTCATGTGTTTTCCCTAAAGATTGCGAAGTTGAATTACTTGATTCGGAGATGGAAGAAGTTGATTAAATTATCATTAGTTAATGATAAATTGATCAAGTATTAACCTTAACCCAAAATGCTGTTGTTGACGTACTTGATTCGGAGATGGAAGAAGTTGATTAAATTATCATTAGTTAATGATAAATTGATCAAGTATTAACCTTAACCCAAAATGCTGTTGTTGACGTACTTGATTCGGAGATGGAAGAAGTTGATTAAATTATCATTAGTTAATGATAAATTGATCAAGTATTAACCTTAACCCAAAATGCTGTTGTTGACGTAAGCACTAAGAGTTGGAGTTGCAGTTGTTGTTGTCGTTGTCGTTTCGGTCGTTGTCGCAGTTGGTCTTGGATCTTCTTTGGCCATTCCAGGTTTTGACGAATCTGTTACCAATGATCCCTCATTTAGGCCCAAATCATAAATTTGTCTAATTTGTTGACTAATTTCATCGACATTATCGTTAGTAATGGTATCGGAGTCGGTACACATGTAAAATTGAACAGTCAAACGGATCGGGCGTTCGGTATCTCTCTTCATTTCGTAAGGATTTCCGGCAGAATTTTTGATTCCCTTGTATGGACCCTTTTCTTCACCGACTTTCAATACAGCGCGTTCCATGCCTCTCTCTTTCATCGATCCGAGACTACAACTCTTCTTTGAAAATGAACATTTCTGTATACATTCTTCTCCACCAAAGTAACCAAACGATTGGTGGCTTCGAGACCGTTCGATGTGTAATGGAATTTGAAAAATGTAAATACCATTGAGAGATTTTTCTTCGGAAGTAATGGCTCCGGTATTCGTAGATCCAGTTGACTCCCGATGGTCCGTTAGTCTCTCGGCCTTGAACAAACGACTAGTACCTTTATCGTTGAAGTACAATAAAGTATTTCCACCAGCAACAACTTGTGCAGAAGTTCCGTATGCCGTCGCCATAATTACTAAAACAGCGGGCTCTGAGCCAGATTGGTAATTAAATAGATCAACGGCAAATTCAACACTGCCCGATTCGATTGGCAAAATACATGCTTGCGCCGATGTTAAAACGTGTGAATCTCGTTCTAAATGTAAATTGAGCGTCGAGCAGGGCGTTCCACAATAGTCACTAAAATTTTCTAAATATTCTTGGAGAGTGATTTTTTTTAGATCGAGTCCGGCTTCGTTTCCAACTACCAATAAAGGTAGTTTGTCAGCTGGCAAGTCAACAGTGATATCGGCAAAATTAGGGGCACGAACAATTGGCATTCTGGTTGATTCGACTTTGAGTGTCATGTCGGAGATATTAGAACCAATTGAACTGTTTTCATATCGACTGGTATCTTCCCAAGCGACGGTGGCGATATTTAGTCCCCGATCCTTCAGTTTGGTGCGAGCGGCATCATTGGTAGCTAGGCTGGCAACCCGGCCTAAAAGAGGGCCATTGACCATTCTATCAACAGTGGTAGCAAGTGTGGCGAACATGAGTGAATAATGGTTTGAATTTATTTAGTCGGATCATCAAGCAGTTATTTTTTCAATTTTTTTTATGGATGGGATTCGGAAAAAAATTGAAAAAATAACTGCCTGAATCAGCCATTAATTTCAACATTTAAAAATAGTCACATTGTAACTAAATGCTTTCAAATCCCCATCTGGCCAAGGCTATTAGTGCCTTTCTCTATGTCGCGATCCTAGTTTTCTTACCAAATGTCCAACTTTTGATGTATTCCGTCGTTGGAGCCAATGTCGTCGTCGGGTGCGTTTCATTTATTTTGTCTTTGATGATGATTCGGGTCGCAATAGAAATCGGATTTTTTGCCGCTAAATGCGATGCCAGAGACAAACAAACAAGTCAACGTATTCGAATGGCGATGAACATTGCATTAGAAGCCGAGATGCATCAAATTTATCTAGGTAACCCAAAACTCTACGAAACATTGTATTCGCCGGGCTATCTATTATGTTTGAACATAATTGGATTCATATTTAATAACATTATTATGTGGCATGCAAGTTCATTTTCACTAATGGCATTTGCTCCAATAGTAATTTTCGTAACATTTTTGGCTGCGGCTTATGTGTACCAACAAAGCAGCATTGAGAGCCAGGGCCCTGCATTTTATGAAAAGTACGGCAAACTCGAATAATTTGAATAATTTGAATCATTTTAAAAATGACACAAATTAATTAAAAAAAAATTGAAAAAAATAACTTCTTGGATGGTACATTATTGATATGATGATTAGTCACCAACCAAAATGTCCCTCACGATCACATATGATATTGAGTTTGTCATGATAGCATTTACTGTAGTTTTCTATACCGGAATCTTCATCGCAGTTTTCTCTACCGAACTTTATAAAGAGTCCGCCGTTCGAGGATTCACTGCATTTGTCTACGTTGCCTTGTTAATTGCATTTCCAATCGGAGAAATTATAGCGTATGTCTCGGGAGACAATGCAATTTTGCAAGTCCAATCGTTTTCGATCATATTAACGATGATGTCGATTCGGGCCGGTTTTGGTCTGGGATCATATTTCAGCGAACAAAATATCATTCGCCAATACAGAAATAATTATCCCAAGGAGCAAATTGCTAAAATGATTGATGAAGAATGTGAAAATTTTTTCTGTCCGCGTGTATCGTCAAAACGATCTATTATTTCGGCCGGGTATTTATTATATTTGGGTCTGGTCGGTTTTATTATTAATATGTTTATTACATGGCATTTGGGAGGTTTTTTGCAAATTTGCTGGTGTTGGAAACTGTTATCGTACTTGCCACTGTTAGTGTTTTTTCCATGCGTCGTATCTGGTTGCGCATATAAAAATAGTTTGCCCAATAGCGTTTCGGAATCGATTTTTAAAGCAATAGCCGAAAAACATGGATTTGCCATTAAAAGTGAAAGCGAAAGTGAATAACTAATTGACTAATTGATTAATTGAAATGATTTAAAAAAAATCGTTTCGATTAGTTAAATAATTTCATAGCTCCCGCGATGCTCTGCGGACGAGGTTCGTTTACTTTGATCTTTTCGGCAGTATATCAATAAAATACAACTAAGAACTGAGACAATCGTCAAGAATACCACTGCAATAACGAATTGTGTAGAATACAATGGATTAATACATGAGCCAATAAATGGACATGTATTATCATCAATGATGAAACATCGATACTTCGGATTGAATGGGCACGAATTCCCTTTTTGCAAACACGAATATGTTTTATTGAATTTGGCGGTGACTTTGCAGCCGGTTGGTTTTGTCAAAATCTGTTGGTAAGTACAATTGGTTTCGACACAGCCACTCGATAATTCTTTGATTGAGTGGCTGGTCCACCACGACAAAATGATAAATGCTCCGACTAAACACAATCCTACAATATATCTCTTTTTTTTGGTAGAAAAAATTCCTCCGAATTCGTCTTCAGGTTCAAACATTGGATCGGCTGTAAGTTGATAATCAAATATAATTAAATGGAATTGTTAATGTATTAATAATTTCAATTTTTTTTTATCAATTAATTAATCCAAGCGATCTGCATTCGATATATATCAAATAAGTGGATATTGTAACACCAATAACTATCACAGTTCCGAAAAATTGCATTAGCGAAATAACATGTGGATTGACACATTGACCAATTTGTGGACACTGGTCAATGTATGGGTGATAGCATTTAAAATTGTCGCTGGTTGGAGTTGGACATTCCGACATTTTATAAAAACAATGATTCGATAAATAGTTTGCAGTAACAATACATCCGGCTCCATCTCCAAAATCATCAACAAATTCGATTGTGCAAGGAAATTCGGAACAACCATCACTCTTCTCACTTTTTAGAATTTCAAGATATTTATTGGTCTGACTTACCATTACGAATATGACAGCCAGAAAAATCAACCGATATATTCTGAAAAAGAATTGTGAACACATTGAATTAGTCAATCACTTTAATTGACTAATTCAGACTATTTTTTATTTCAATTTTTTTTCCATTGATATACTTTTATCATTTGATTTAACAGTATGAAAATCGACTTTTTCCCAAAATTCGATTTGATCACCAGCTTGATAATCGTGATTAGCGCGATTAATCGTAGTCAAAATTCGCGAACAATCTCGATGTTTAAAATATCTTTCCATAAACAAATATAAATTTTTGCCATATCCTTTGTTAGCGGCGAACTGAGTAATAATTGCAACAGATTCTGATAATTTATACTGACAATATCCCTCTAAAATACCATTGATTTCGATGCCAATCATCGGATTCTCTTTCAACATATCTTCGATATCCGATTTAGATAAGTTATTATTAAAGAAGGTTTGGTTAAAATTCTGAATCTGTTCAATATCATCTTCGCTCAGTGTCGAATACGCAACAATTTTATCTGTCGTAGTATGTATTTCTCTAACAGTATCGCTTTCTTCACACTTATCATCGTGACAAATTTCCTTGGTTGTCATGACAGATTCGATTTTGCGGCCACCTTTTTGATTTTTACTTTTAGCATACAATTTTTTCATGTACTCCACATCTTCTGAAAAAATTTCCTTATTCTCTGGTATGGCCTGATAATTTCTAATTAGATTAAGTCTGTGTAAAACTAAGAGCGGATTGTTGTCAGAGCTGGCGGCACGAAGGGCCAAATGTCTTTGAGATTCAGATTTGTGAACACCGTATCCATACTTGGATAAGTGAATGATATCATTTAGTTTGGGAAGAGTTTTTGATCGAATTCCCGGTTTTCCGACATCTTTGATACAAACTGGTTCGACATATGTTTCGGCCACAATCGCCGACGGGATCAGTTTATTTCCGCGTGAGTAGCTTCGACGACGATATTTTTTCCTGTGATATCCCGATCTTTCGATTTGTCCAGGTCCACATTTATTTGTTTTGCTCATTAATTTATACAACAATGTTAGATTTTATCACGAAAGAAAAAAAAAGGGAAAAAGGAAAAAAAAATTGAATTAATATAATACCTAAGATGGCTAATTACATATATACTGAATTATTAGACTGAATTCAGATGTACAAACAAATACCCTCGAACCAATTTAACCAATTTAACCAATTAGCTTCTAATGAAGCTTCGCCCAACCAACAACTAAATCATTATCAGCAACCATCAAATTGTAACCCAGTTGTATCAGAACCAACTTTTAACCACAGATATCATTTATCAAACTATAATTCGATACATAATCAAACCAATTATTCTGATCAGAATCGATTAAATGATCAAACAATAAGTGGCCCGACTTTTAGCCAAATGCATCATCGAGATCATCGGGATCATCGGGATCATCGGGATCATTGGGATCATCGGGATCATCGAAACTATCATGATCATCGAAATCATCGAGATTATCGAGATTATCGAGATTATCGTGACACTGGCCAACCAAGCGATCCATTAGCAATTCGAAATTTACCGATTTATCCCAAATTGAAAGAGATTACGAGCACAATTCAAAATTCAATGGTGACCATAGTCAGTGCAAATACTGGCTCGGGTAAAACAATCGGTATACCATTCGAACTAACAAGATTGGGGACAATCATTGGAACTATTTTTTGTTCGGTTCCAACAATTGCAGCAACATTATCATCATACGATTTTCAGAGATCAAATTTTGAACCGAATTTAGATAGAGCGAATGGCCCGATTGGATACGCGTGTGATAGGGAAATTAATTATGATGGATCAAGCCGAATTGTCTATTGTACGAATGGACATTTGCTGAATAAAATGCTCCAGACAATGAGTTTGTTTGCCACAGAAAAAACTAATCAATTAATAAATAAATCAACGGGTAAATCAGCGAGTAAATCAGCGAGTAAGTTCGGGGCCTGGTTTTGTTCGGTCATTATTTTGGACGAATTCCACAACCGGTTAATCGAATCGGATATTTGTTTATGTTTATGGATATACGCCTACAATGCTTGGAAAAACGGTATTGGCCCGAAGCCTCCAAAATTAGTTATTATGTCAGCAACACTAAACGATGATGTAAAAATGTTGCTGCCATCAGAGCCATCTGTTTTATCATATATAATTCCCCATCATCAGATTGATGTAGTATACGATACCGAATCCGACAAGTACAAACTAGATACCGAAGAAAGATATGTTAGAGCAGCGAGTATTGCGAGCGAGTATCATATAAAAAAACATAATGGCACATATTTAATTTTTGCCCCAGGAAAGCAAGAAATTGATGTCATTGCAAATGTACTGGAAAAAATACATTTGGATGAGATTGATATTTACCAGGCCCATGGAGATTTATCTCTGAAGGAAATAATTAAAATTCATGCCGAACCCGGACCAAATCGTAGAAAAATTATTGTTGCAACAAATATTGCGGAATGCTCGCTAACAATCAATGATGTGTCTCTAGTTATCGATACAATGACACAACGAAAAGCAATATCAGATTTAGACGAAAGTGTCAGACTAGATTTGCATTGGATCAGTAAAATGAATTCTAATCAGCGAAAGGGTCGTGGAGGCAGAACTTGCAATGGAGTTTATGTCGCAATGATGTCAGAGGAAAAATTTGGCGAATTACCTGATAATATTGAACCAGAAATTAATCGAGTTTCAATTAGTTACGAAATATTGCGACTGATAAAATTTGGTTTTGATCCAAAAATTATTTTGGCACCTGTTTTGGCTATAGATAAAATCGATGATCACATGTCATTGCTAAAATCATTAGGATTTATTTCGAAAAATCCAATGAATCGGGCCACCGGATTAGGAGATTTTTGTTCAGAATTTCCACTTAGTATTAGAAAATCTGTTATGATTTATCATTTAAAAGAGAAAGAACACGATATTCAAGTTAACGAAGTTGGCCGATTCTTAATTATCGCGGTAATTTGCACATTAAATTGTTTCGGTAGTGGAATTTTTTATTGGCCAAGGAAGAAACATGATGAAGATCGTGCATCACACTCAATGAGAGTTGATGATGCTATTGGATCGATTGAAGAAAAATTTGCCGGATACTCTGATTTGGACACAATCACCAATATTTGGATAAAAATGTGCGCCAAAATTAATCCATTTTACCTAACGGATCTCAGATTTTTTTGTAAAACTAATCATTTAAATTTCCGTCGTTTCAAAGAAATCATTAGTACTCTAAAACAATGTATCAACATCGCAAATAAACCATTTATCGGCCTAAATATTCGCCGTGATTTCGACCAAGACTCATTTAAAAATGTCAATAGAGAAGAACTTAGCAAAATCTTTTACCAATTATTGGGGAAAACACACCAAGAATCAGAAACAACGATTGGTTTGGCGGTCAATGGAAAATTCGTAGCCAGTTGCAAAAATGATATGTACTACATTGATACCAGATCGATACACACTGTAGAATTAGGAAATAATCCAAAACAAGTGTTTTACTCCATAGTCTGTTCCCAAAGAAAATATGAAAAGAAGGTTTGGAAAATGATTAATGTTTTACATGGCATACCAGAAAAAACTGACGACAATACATTTAGTATCTTTTCTTCTGACACCGAAGATGACTACTTTTCGCTATCAGCAAGCCGGTCCAATATCGAAAATATCGAAAATATCGACAGCAAAAATTCATAATTGATTTTCATTGTCGAAAATGTTGCCTAAAATGTTGTTGACAACAGAAATTAATAATTAACTTTGGATGAAATTAATTATTAATTAACATTAATTAACAATCTTCGTATAATATTAGATGACGATAACCGACGAAGTCAATAAATATATTGTGATACTATTTTTCTATGGTATTATTTTTTTAATTTATAAGTATTTTTATTTAGACAAAAATAATGACATACTAGCAAAAATCAAATTAATTGATGTACCATACGATTTTAAATGTTATTTTGGGGAAAATCGGTGTGAAGAAGGCGATATTGATGGTTGGGCAATGGTACAATTTTTGGCATATTTCATTTTTGGATTGATTATGCCGAACTACTATTTGCTAACTATAATTTCGGCAGTTATCTTTGAAGTAATGAAACCATATTTCGGATTTAGAACACAATATATTATTAATCCATTGTTAGCAATTACCGGATATGCGATCGGATCAATTATTGTTGGAAAAAAATAATAATTAACTTTATTCAAAATTAATTATTAGATTTTTGATTTTGGGCCAATAATAACTAATGGCGTTAATCAAAGCCGAATAACGTTACGGTGGATTTGATTTTGATTTTGATTTTGACTTTGGATTTGATTTTGGGCCAATTTTCTAAGTGTAATGATATGGTTACCAATTGCATTAATCAAATCTGGAGTAACGTCATCCAATTTTGTCGTTCTAAAAAACAGTCCATATTTGTCGTCTGAGTATTTCATTTGAAATACGGTTTCGGGACATGAAGGAAGTGGTGCTAGTGTTGACTTTATTGATTTATTATCATTGTCATTGTTATCACTATCACTATCACTATCAGTCTCTGGACACAATGAAAATAGTGGAATGGATGTCGAGTTTATTGATTCATTATCACTATCTGTATCTGTATCTGTACCACTATCACTAACAGTATCAATTTCTTCTAATGCCAAATTCTCTTTTGATGGCGCAAAATCTACTTCGATATTGGCCATTGATTTAGATTTGTCTATAGCTTTAAACCAAAATATTTTTGATTGATAGTCTGGAATCAAATTTTGGTGAATGACCAATGTTTTGAAATCGTCGGTACACTTATCCAAGACTTGAGAGAATAATGCTAGAGACGGGAACATGCTACCATAGTATTCCCAAATTTTCTTTTGATTTATTGTTGATTCTTCCTTGAACAAGAAAACATAATCAAAATTACAGCGTATATGGAGAGAAATGTTCAGAGGAAACTGCATCGTCATAATGACCGTACAGTTATAATGACGACCATTCATAATCAATTCGTTAAATTGACCATCGGACCACATTGATGGGTTATGTACCAAACAATCATCAAATATGATAACATATTTAACCGGTATTTCTGATTCGATTGCCAGTACGGATTCTGCTAGTATTTTCCCGACGGCATCTGGACTGTATTCCAGTTCAACTACTGCTCTAAGAAAATTTTTAGAATAATAAGGATCGAAACGTTCTTTCGGACTAAATACCACTAATTTTGTGGCGGAATTCATTTCCACAAAATTTTCTATCAAGCTTTTAATCAAAAATGTTTTCCCTGTTCCTCTCTTTCCGATCGCTAAAATTGATGGATTCGAACACATTGTCTCAAGATCAAATTCTGGTACTGTAAAACGGTTGTGCTCCATTTGACTATATCTGATGAATAATATAATCTTTATATCACTTTTTAAAATCGTTATCTAAATTAGTATTAGAATGAGCAAACATTGTATAGCGATATATACATCAAACTGGCTGGGAAAAAAATGCATAACTAATTTGGAATCATTTAATTTTATGATTAGATCATTTGTTAGAGAATTTATATTGGCAGCTGCTTTAGAAACGATAGACCGGGTTGGAGATTCGGCAGTGATTAATATTGAATTGAACTATTTGACAACAAAGATTTACATGGTCGGTACCAAAAATGCTAATGGAGTAACACTGATTTTCACTTTGTCGGCTGATAGAGAAATGTTGGTCCAGTTAGCGAGTTCGATCACTAGATACGGATTGTTGGTGACGATCGAAGATAATTACGAATATCTTCACAGCGAAACAAAAATAAAAGAGATCAAGGAAGAACTTAATAATATTACAGCTGTTTTGATTGATGATGTTAACAAATTGTTAAATCGGGGAGAAGAGCTTAGTGATATTCTTCAGAAAACAGAACATCTTACCGAAAGCACAAAAATATTGATAATTAAAACCGAAGAATTTAATAAATGCTGCCATTTGTTCTAAAATTATATAAAAAAATCGTAATCAAATTAGATATTGAAATGATTGGTAATAAGAGTAAAAAATACATTTGTATCGACTGTCGGATCAATATGCAATGTAAGAAAACAGAGCGCCATCGACTAGTTAAGAAGAGAGAAAAAATAGCCATGGAACAACATCACCAATGTGCGAATAAACCTCAATCAAAAATATTAGGTCTAAAGGGAATAAAATGTCCACTTTGGAAAATTATTGAAGATGATATTGGAAATTTTGGTGTTGATAATTTTGAATTGTATGATAAAAAGAGGGCAATCGTTAGTTCTGATGGGAAAATATCTGATTTATGCGCGATCTGTTTGCACTGTGCCGATGCGAAGATTGCAAAGTTAGCATTAGATGCTAAGATGGAAAAAATCAAGAAGAAAAAAAGTGATATAAAATAATTAGTAATTAATCAAATTTAGTATGTTACCTTGTATTCAATTGAGTGCCAAAATTGTTAGTAAATGTAGTTCAGTATCCTCAAAAATTGATTCGATTCCATATATCGACCAACATCATAATAAGTATCCGGTTTCGGCCAATGGCATACCAAAGATTTGTATTTCGCAGTTGAATATGGATGAAATCTTTGATATGCTAAAATCAAAAAAAACTGATAAAACTATTAATAAATATTTTTCAATTTATCCACAAACTGGATTGGTACAAATTTTTGTTCCGTATGGAGAGGATTTATTCGACGATTTAGATGATGTTGAAATTGTATTGATCAAGAATTATGATGCACATAATCATGATGTTAAAAAAGAAAAGAAATTGAGAAAATTGTACGAGAAATACAGAAATGAACACGGATTTACATTTGATACTGATCATGATTTTAGCGACGGATCGACAATTAAACTAGTTGATGCGATATACGGATACGAATGTGACGAAGATAAGTCAAAATCGAAATTTTTTGACAAACTTAAGATGTCGGATTTGGGAGACAATTGGATTCAAATTGGTGGATATCCACACCATTTACAAGATGGCTTTGATTTTGATGAAAATGAGCAGTGTATATTGTTTAGTTTGCTTAATGGTATTTTGGGAGTTAATATTGCCTTGAATAAGAAAAGTCGTGGACTAAGTATTAAGAAACCGATTGTGGATATTGCATATGATTGATTTTTATTAGAGATGGTATCATTAATAAAAATTAGGATAACAGATTCATTTGTAAAATTACGAAGAAGTAATTTCATACATTTTTGTTAATGGCGAATTGGTGACATTTATGAAAATTCTTTGAAGATCAGAGAAATTTCGAATGACTTTAATTTAAAAAAATTTTTTAATAGCCATTTTTCTGGCCAAAAATCGAGACTGCTAGATGTTATAATCGCAATTTTCTGGACATTTAATACGTATGCATTTTATCTCCTCCAAATCATTGACTCATCCAGTCAATAGCATATCTGATTTTGTTATTATATTTTTATCATATCCATTTTATCTCCGCCAAAATCATTAACTCATCCAGTCAATAGCATATTCGTTTTTTGCCATTATATTTTCACCATATCCATTTTTTTATTACTTACTAATATTTTTGATGATGGCTTTGTAGAAATTTTAAAATAATTTCTATTTGAAAAAAAAAATTTACAGTAATAATTTTTTTGAGGGATTAATTGGATGGGCAAATTTATCCATTTCCACATATTTCCACATATTTCCACATATTTCCACATATTTCCACATATTTCCACATATTTCCACATATTCCCACTTATTTCCACTAAATCACATAATCATAAAAATTTGATTTTAATTTTATTTGAAAAAAATTTATTTCAATAGAAAAATTTTAAAAGATTGTTGAGAACTCATCACATAAAGTTCATTAAAAATCTTAGAAAAATATTTTTTTTTATATTTATTGATTTTTTTATTATCAATACCAAATGTTCATTATGATTCTACAATAATAATTAATAGAATTTCATTCATATCGTTATAAAAAAATCATAAAAATGATAAATATTAAATGTATGAATATACGTGCGAATGCGGTGATGTGTTTAACGAAAAAAATGATTATACTAAACACATTGAGCAAGAATGTCCTTTATTTTGCGAGGATGCCCATAAAAAAAAACCTAGATGTAAATATTGTAAAAAAGAACTTTCGAGAAGAGATGCTCTTAAACGGCATATTGTTCTAAAACAATGTAAAAAAATGCCAATCTCCAAAAAAAATAATAATGATATTAATACTAAAGTAAATGGAGATTCTGCATTTAGTGCAAATACTAGTCTACATGGAGATCGTAATAATATCAACAATACTATTACAAATGGTAATATTACTATTAACTTAGTAATTTTTGGACAAGATGGTATCAAAGATTTAGATAAGAATGATTGTATAAAATTATTTACATGTCCTTCTCCCGAAAAAAATTTTTTAGAAGAACTCATCAAAATCATAAATTTAAATCCAAAAAAACCAGAGCATCATAACGTTTTATATACAAATCTTAATTCTTCATATGGAAAAACATATCAAGAAGATGGATGGAAACTTCAAAAAATTGAAGAAATATGCGAAAATGTGGTTTATTCTAAATTTAAAGATTTGGATACATTTACTGATGAGTATCCAGATTTAGATGATACATGGAAACAAGTATTTGAAGGAATAAAAAAACGATATGATCCCGAAAATAAAACAACTGGAAAAAATTTTACTAATTATGTTAAAATGTTATTCTTTTTTTGTAGGGATATGGTTATAGAAACAATGAAAAAGTCTGGAACCTATAATAATGATGATTTGGATCTTAATTCAGATTCTGATATTTCTGATTCATTTCCAAAAAATACAAAAAATTTAAAACATCCTAAATCAAATAAACTTTGTAATCGTACCACTAGTTTTGATTCAGATGAACTTATTTTTGTAGATAGCGATGATACTGTAGATAGTAATATTGACTCGATCAATAAAAGTGATCTAAGCGACAATGACAGTATATCGGAAAAACACTGTACAGCAAAAAAATCCGCAAAAAATATTAAACAATCGTATCGAAAATTTAGTAGCTCCGAATCAGATATCGAAACTAAAAATAAATGCAAAGATTATCCGAATCATGCAATAGAACTTGATAGAAAAAAATCCAATAAATCTACAGCAGATTCCAACAAAAATATTTCAAAAAAACCTCTAACCACATCAAAAAAATCAGAATCAAAAAAACAATCGATTAAATCTAGAAATGTTTCGGATTCTAGTCCAGAAAGATTACTTGATAGTAATGATTTAAAAAAATTTTCTAGTAAAGATTATAATCTAAAAAAAAAAGATTATACTGACATATTCGAACCAAAAAATCTCGGACAAAAAGCTCCTGATGATCCTTTTGCTATACATCGTGAAATAATAATAGCCAATCAAGGATTTCTCGACTCTAATAGTGATAATGATTCTGATAATGATTCTAGCAACGACTCTGGTAATAATTCTAGTGATGATTCCGAAAATAATTATCCAAAATCTAAATCACAAATCAAAAAGAAAACTCCTCCAAAATTCAAATCACAAGTTAAAAAGAAAACTACTACAAAATCCAAAACTTCTAATAAATATTAAATATGTATCCTTTTGATTTTTTAATCCGATTTTATTGATATAAAAAAATAATAAAATATTATAAGTATCGAATGTCTAAATTTGTTTGTAAATGTGGTAAAAAATTTAACAAAAAAAATAATTTATCTAAACACAAAGAAGAATGCCATGTTACGCATCATAATTCAAAAGGCCATTCGGATAATTTAAATCATAAAAAACAATGCAAAAAAAGTTTAATTGAACATCCGAACGATAAAAATACACCTTTGAATGATTTTGATAAAAAAATATTTAGTGGAACCAAAGTAGCACCAAATGAAATCACTGACAAGATACTTGATTCTAAAATTGATAAAATAACGCACAATATTATTGATTGTAAAATTGAAGATTTGGATGATATACTTGATAAATATTTAGACATTAATGTTGATCAAAGGCAACAACTTATAACAATGAAAAAAGAATATGATGATCGATGTGAAAAACGAGCCCAATATCTAAGAATGATCATTCTTACAGAAATCATCTATCGTTCGACAAATAGAAATCAATTTTCTACTGGTGAAGATATTGTTGATTTGATTAATTCGATTCAATCTTCTAGAAACGAATCATCATTTCATCATACTGAAGAAAATGATGAAAAATAATATAAAGTTCAGTAATAAAAATTCCAAATATATCGAAATTTTATTTAACATTGTTCATACGAATCAATTTAATTATTTTTTAATTAGATTGATTATTGATTATTTGAAAATTACATAATTTTTCGAGTAACTATTTAATGTACTTGCGTATCTATTTTTAATTCTGATTGATATAAAAAAATAATTTGATATTATAAATATCAAATGTCCGCATTTGAGTGTAAATGTGGCAAAAAATTTGATTCAAATAATGATTTAATGTCACATTTGAACTTCGAATGTCCTTGTATAACTAGATCCAAAAAATCAGATTTAAGGACGCCAAATAATACAACATCTCAAAAAATAAAGATTTCTTGCGAAGAATATGACAAAATTGCAAATCACATTATCCGGATTAAATATGATGATTTTGCTACAGAACTTGATAAAATTACAGATATAAATCCTGAATGTATTGGTATGGTTCGAACACTTTTGAAAGAACATGATCGTATACACCAAGAAACATTTGATAAGTTGAAACTCATTCTTTTACTGGAAGCATCCAATTCGTTCTTAAGATCCAATTTACCACCTAGAAACAAAATTGATTCGACTACTTCGGTTCTATCATCAAATAATGATCAATCAGCAAATTATAGCAAACCAATTAATAACAAACCAATTAATAACAACAAACCCACTAATAATAATCATAAAATTAATTTAAAAAAGATTATTGAAAATAACGATATTGATTCAATCTCAATAAATGATATTAGCGATGCTGATAGTATAGACGAAAAACCAATAAGAAAACGATCTTCGAAAATTTCAAACGATTCCGAAGACGATCTCCCAAATTTTAAAATTGAATATTACAAAGAAAATTCAAATAAAACTACATCTAAATCTGTCACTCCCAAAAAGAAAACTACTCCAAAATCTTGCTCCAAAGCTTCCAAAGAAAATTCAATCGATTCGGAAGATGACCTTTCAAATCTTAAAATTAAGCATTACAAAAAAAATTCCAAAAAAACCACATCTAAACCAGTTACTCCCAAAAAGAAAACTATTCCAAAATCTAAATCAAAATCCGGCTCCAAAGCTGCCAAACGATACTAAATGAATAAATTTTTAACTAAAATTCATTCATTGATTCATTCATTGATTCATTCATTCCACAAGTTCTTCTCTAGCGGAAAAAAATTCGAAACATTTAGCGATTCGCTGTGTGGCGGATAAACATACTGCTTGATCGGTTCATTTTTGCTACTAAACGACATATCACCCAATTTGGTTGTTGGACCGGCGCCTTTTTGGTTCGAACTAGCACCCGTTTCAAACGATCGAATCATCGCCATAAACCAATCATCGGGTAAAGAATTTGTCATTTGAATTAACTATACATTAATTCAACATATTTCTTCGTCGCTTCTCGGCTATATACTTCGATTTATATTTCAAGTATTTTTGGTGGTCGCGGCTACTATGGCCTCCTTTTATCACTTGCCCTGAATCGATCAGAGTCGCATACATGTAATAGATTTTGATTCCAATATTAATCATCGTATCTAACAATTTCAACACATTGCTCCGAACTTCGGTAATCATCACATTAAGTTCGTATTCATTTTTGGGCTCGAGAGGTATCCACTTGTAAATACTGCGCTCAATATTAATGTATTCCTTGATTGTTTCATTCGATTTAGTATTGACTGTTCCCCAAAATAAGAATGAAATAATGATCGATCTAACATCTTCAAAATCATCCGAAATCAAATCGGCAGCCGAGTAATTAGTGAAGGCCGATAAGAAAGTTTTGATATTGGCTTCTAAATTTTTGGTGTAAAATTTAAGAACGGACAAAGTGTCTTCGGCCGTAACTTCATTTTTTGAAACAACCATCTTTTCTAAAATTAGCCAAAAACTTGTGTCGCTAGGATTTTCAATATGATTTTTGATTGCGATACAATAATCGAGAAAAATAAGAAAATTGTCGAAATAAATCCTGTTATTCGTACGGTTGGCTACGATAACTCTGTCTAGGACGACAAAATAAATGGTTCTAATTATTCTCTTTTGAAATTTCTTATCGAGCCATGGTTCGAATGTGTTTTGGTTAAATAATATGTAAATCAGATCGCGGGCAATATTAGTTGGTCCGTAAGAATTAATGCTGATTTGGCGACCGGTGGAAGTTTTCAAATTAAGCAAATATGGATGTCCGCCTGTATGCCTGATTTCGTCAATAAAATTAATTCTGGCCGTATCATCAAAACGGGGAATCGAAATGTCAATGAATTCGGACGGAACTGGCATTACCGCAACAACTTTGTCGTTTTTGATAAAATGGCTGCCCTTCATGACCAAGTTAATTTTACTTCGGATTAAATCAAAATCTAAAATAGTTGGTCCCCGTTCCATCCGAATAACCGCATTGTATGTGACATAATGAATTTTGTTACAATGTTGTTGGTCAGTAACAAATTCGGATGGTGCCAGTTGGTTCGGAACTATATCAATACAATCTGTTGGCCGAAATTCAAAATCAGATTCCGTAATCGTCGTGTTGTTAACTAGCTTATAGGTATCTGGTTCGGACGAACCAGACCGCATGGCTATTTTTGTCTTTAATTCATTGGCATCTGGAGCCAGCGATGAAAAAGTTTTGGCCAAATTCTTTTTGATTTGATTTATTTCGCTTAAACTGTAGTACGGTATCGAAAACAAATCAAATTCTTTGCTTTCAACTAGCGCCGTAATATTTATAACAATGTAGTTTCTGATGTCTTCTAATTTTAGTTTGTGGCTAAGCAAATCAGCATTGATGTTATCAATATATTCTGAATAAAAAACGATATCTAACATAAAATACAAAACATACATTGATTTTTCATAAGTATTATTGATCATGTTTGTGTTGAAAATGTTTAGAATGTAAACCAATCTGTCTCTTAAATTAATATCGTCAAATCTACTGGTATATTGAATACTAACATTAAAGTATGATGGCAATTTGTATCCGTCATACATTTCCAAATCTTTCTTTAAAGTATCCCGACAAACAATCATTTTGAGTGCCCTAACTATTAAAAAATACGGATGATCATACACATTGATAATTTCGGAACTTTCGACATAAATTTCGGGCTTAGTTAGATTATTGCTGTTAGATAGCGCATTTTTGAGATGCTGATCAAATTTCTTGGTGATATAGTCCAAAATAATGTGTAAAAGTTTGACAATGATACCATGCAAAATAATATATCTGGAGCCGGTATCAGTATTAATATAGATAGAGTAGTCGATATCGCTAATTCCGAATTTTGGTTTGAGAATATTGTCCATAAAGTCTTTGATATTGTCTGATTTGTCTAAAAATTTAGCATTTTCAACATCGTATTGGAATTTCATTTTGGATCGCTTATTCGGTTCGTCAACGACATGTTGTTGATAGTTATCCGCATTAATACCCATATAATTTAATATTTGGTTATTTTTGATGTTGATAAAATACTTGATTAAATCATCACTGTTGGCATTTGGTAGTTGGTTACGAAGTGCGTCTAAGTAACTATTGTATAAAATATGCATGGTACTTCCACCTTTGAACACAAAAATAATATCTTCATTGCCACATAATGGTTTGATTTCGACATTTGGATTATTGGGATCCGATAAAGCTAACGCCATTAATTCACGATTTACTTTGGTTACCAAATAAGAATAGATCGTATGAAAAGTATAGTCTAAATACTCATACATCCGATCTTTATTGCCAAAAATGACAGCAGCAAACTGGTCCGTTGATTTGTCTCGATAAACTCGCATATTATCTTCATTTGTCTTTGGATTATCGACAACATCAAGAGATATTTTTAATAGATCTTTGTACATGCTATATACTAATTGGACAGTTTTTTTGTTCATTTGATTTCTAAAAATATAAAGTTGTCATATTTTTGGAAAATTAATTAATAGACATACCACCACCGAATGTTCCAACCACTGTTGCAACGACTCCAGTACCATAAACTGCTAGTAAAAATTGTTGTCCCGCAGCAGCTGGAACACTTAGTCCATTAACAAAACCAGAATATGGCGTGAAAAGAATCGCGCCGGTCGGTACGGTAATTGTAAATACCGCCGCAAGAATCGGTGTTAGAATAGCGGTTGTAGGAGGAGATGCCGATTGGTATAATTGTACGGTAAGGATAAGAGGCGTATCTAATACTACCGCAGTAGTGACGTAAAAGCTACCATAAATCGAAGTTATTGTTCCGGCTCTCGGTGCGGCAAATTGAAAACCAACTGTTGCGGAATCTAATGTCAAAGTACTTGATGGTAGCGAAACAGCATCGGTGACACTAATTCCAAATCCAACTGCCATATAATTTTCCGATGTCGTAAGTGCAGAAATTAATGATACGGGGGCTCCAGACGCAAACGGAATAATTGCACTAGCTCCAGTAGCTCCAACTGGCCCAGTAGCTCCAGCCGCTCCAGTAGCTCCAGCTGCTCCGGTAGCTCCAGCCGCTCCGGTAGCTCCAGCGGCTCCGGTAGCTCCAGTATCTCCAGTTGGACCGGTGGCTCCAGCGGCTCCGGTAGCTCCAGCAGCTCCGGTAGCTCCAGCGGCTCCAGTAGCTCCAGCAGCCCCAGTAGCTCCAGTAGCTCCAGCAGCGCCAGTAGCTCCAGCAGCGCCAGTAGCTCCAGCGGCTCCGGTAGCTCCAGCGGCTCCTGCTGGACCCGTGGCTCCGGTATCTCCAGTCGCTCCCGCAGCACCAGTCGCGCCAGTATCTCCAGTCGCTCCGGCTGGTCCAGTAGCACCGGCTGATCCAGTAGCACCGGCTGATCCAGTAGCACCAGCAGCTCCGGCTGGTCCGGTTGGTCCAATGGGTCCAATGGGTCCAATGGGTCCGGTTGGTCCAGTAATACCCGAACTAGATCCCGCTGGTCCAGTCGGTCCGATTGCTCCAGTTGCTCCGGTTGGTCCTGCCGGTCCGATCGGTCCAATTATAAATTGTGGCACACAAGGATTATAAGAATTACAAGGATTGCAAGGATTACATGGATTGCATGGATTACAAGGATTATAAGGGGCGCGTGGTACACAACAAGATGAACAACCACATTGTGGTTCACATTTCGGATTTACGTATCTACTCATTTTATCTATTGTTACTCTATATAAATTTTTGGTCACTGGGGGGAATAACACTAAAATATTTGATTCAAAAATAAAATATTTGATTCAAAAATAAAATATTTTATTAGTCAAAATCAAATTTATTCATTAACATTCAGCATTTCATACTTTCTTTTTTACGACCATGCGTATCGTTGGTATTTTCGATATCAAAAAATAAAATTATTATTATTTTTTTATATAAACTCAGTACCTTTTGGAAAACCATCTGAACGTTCCAACTTTGGAATTTCTTCAACGAATTCATCTTCTCTGTACGGACATTGATTTTCCCCAAGCCAGTCAATAATATTTAAACGATTTTTAAATGTTGCCCAGACGCAAATATCTTCGTCCCAATCACAACCATTTGATCGTGCCCATTGAAGAATATCCAAGTGGCCATTGAATGCAGCATACGAACATGTTAATTTATTCCACGGGCATTGATTTTCGCGCAGCCATCGAAGAACATTGAAATGACCATTTGATGCCGCATTCGAACATGCCGACTCATTCCATCGGCAACCATTTTTTCTGGCCCATTTTAAAACTTCTAAATGGCCAGTTGATGCCGCATTTGAACATACTAACTCATTCCACTCACAACCATTTTGTCTTGCCCATTTTAAAACTTCTAAATGGCCATTTAATGCCGCATTCGAACATACTGTATTGTTCCATTCACAGCCATGTTCTCTTGCCCATTTTAAAACTTCAAGATATCCTCCCAGAGCTGCTTCGGTACACGTCCGATCATCCCACTGGCAACCATTTTGTCGTGCCCAAATTAAAATGTTTAAGTGCCCTCCTTTAGCCGCATTCCAGCATGTAGCCGCATCCCAAAGATAATTATTCGAACGTAACCATTGGAGAATATTAAAATGTCCCCCTAAAGCAGCATACGCGCAAATTAGTGTATGCCTTCTTAAATATTGAACTTTATTATCCATCCAAATCAGAATATCTAAGTGTCCCCTCTTTGCCGCATTAGCAAGTGTTGAATAGTCCCACGGAGCACCATTGTTTATGACCCAATCAATAATATTCAAATGTCCACCGGCTGCCGCATTAGAACACGTTGATACGTCCCACGGGCAATTATTTTCTCTGGCCCATTTCAAAATATCCAAATGACCCCGATAAGCAGCATTCGAACATGTTGAAGAATTCCATGGGTAATTATTTTTACGCGCCCATTTTAGAATATCCAAGTGTCCACTCCAAGCTGCGAAAGAACAAATTTGTTCATCAAAGTCACATTGATTCAATTGTGCCCAAATCAAAATATCTAAATGTCCATTTAATGCAGCATTCGCACACATTTTTTTGCGTAGCAAACAGCCATTTGCATATCCCCATTCAAGCAAATTTAAATAACTAAATCTGGCAACCCGATTAGTAAATTTTTTCTTTTTAACGATTCGACCAGAAAATGATTTTAGTATGATTTCTCTCCATCTGTGATTAACATGTAAAAGGATTGCTAGTTCAAAGTCTTCCAATTCGAACATGATTGATTCGAAAATTTCTATCGGCAACTGTTCATCCATTTAATTTTGTTAATATATTGTCAATTGAATAGTTAAAATATTTAATTATTCAATTTTTATTCGCTATCGGCATCGTCTAAATATTTTTCATAATTGACCGAAATATCATAAAATTGTGATAGTGGCATAATGTATTTGTGTATAAATTCAGACGCAATGTTCATGCGGAGTATCAGACCCATTTCGATCGTATCTTTGATAACGAAGTACTCAATTGAAAGATCATTTGATTTTTGGTTTGGGCGATCTAACCGTCCTTTGATTTGTGGCAGTTTGTCTGGAGCAGGTGGACGCATTACCAATGTATCATAAATAACCAAATCATTCAGACCGTAAGTTCCATCATTATAAGTCACAATGCAATGTCGGCCTTTTGCTGGATAAATTGGAATATCTAGATACTCACTCCAATATTTTGCTTCGTCCATTGCCCTGGCATAAATCAGACATCGAGATTTTTTCTTATGAAGTTTTTCGATAAGTTTAGACAGTTGCTTTACAACAATTTCTCTGACTTTTTCATTAGATGTTAGAAGTGACGTTAGTTTCGAAAATTTGGCTTCCGTACTTAAACTTGATGTATTGATTTTGTTATAGGCTTTTCGACTGGTATCATCCAAAATAAAGTAGTTAAAATTTGACGTCCAGTTACGACTAATTGATGAAACTTGGGAAACTATTGATTCTAATAAAATAGCATCCAAATATTCACGCTGTTCGGGCAGACCGGTTCTGAGCATTTTTAGCATGTAATATAATTTGTCAAAGCGAGTCCTAAAGAACGTTGCCGACATCATCACTAAATGCTTGGACATCATACTTTGCGCCCATGCACTCTCTGTCCATAATGCATTTTTATTTTGGACCGACAAACATTCATCAATGATAATGAGTAGCCAGGTATGATTAATTGGATGGTCTCTAATTCGACCCATTGTCGTGACAACAATAGTATTTCTTTTAATCGGGCCAATTTCTGCGGTATGTTCTTGGAAAACTACATCAAATCCGTTAGTATGTTTGGTGATTTCGTCTGACCAAGTTTTGATTAATTTATTTCCGGGCAGCATTACCAAAATACCCGAATATGTATCTAAAGTAGTTTTGATGAGTTCAACAGCAACCGAAAGCGATGTTAAAGTCTTGCCGGAACCAACTTGTGACGCATCTCCCAATCCATAACGATTATTTCGAAATCCGCCCAAAATCTTTTTTGAAGAATCGAGTTGATGATCCCATAGCAATGTTGTAATTGATGGAATTGTTCCGGTTACTGGTACTGGTATGAACAGAAGTTGTCGCAATCGATTAATCAAGTCGACGTATCCTGGAGTTTCTTTTTTAATTAAAAAATTCAGTGTGCCATTTGTTTTAAAAGTATTCGGATACAAATGAAAAAATAAACTAAAAACAGCCCATAGCTTTCCTTCGTAAACGTAATTAATCGAATTCTGCATTTTGTTTCCGGATCGATCGACGGGACCAATCATAATAATATTGTTGAATTGGTTAAAAATTTTAGTGTAAGCCAATTTTAACAGGGTGAAATCCAATTTTGCGACGTGAGATGCTTTCGGAAGCCAATTAAGCATTTGGTCGGAGTAAGTAGATCGAAGATTTAACAGAGTTTGAAAATCGACATCGAGTCCGCTGAGTATCGTGAGGATGAGTTTGGCCAAAGACTTCGATGGTTTTTGTGTGGTCTTTGGGGTAATCGATTTTAGCAGGCTGGATCCGTCAAACATCGGAATACTTGTAGAATCGACATATGGTATACCTGAACGAATTTTTGTTTCGACCAGATTTTTCGTCCATTTAAAGCCGATCGGTGGATCAATCGCTGCCAGATTAATAGTTTTTTTTGGATATGCATTTAATAGAGATTCCGAATTATTGAAAGTCCACTCGTTACTGACTTTGACCCTGACGGGGGTTTCGATAGTTCCGGCAATAACAACTTCTTTATTTGTAACCTTGTATTTAGTTCCGAATAGTATTAGAAAACTGATTCTCTTTGCATCGGAGTCGGGTACGATAGTTTTGAGTTGGAGTTCACCATCATTTTTTTCTTTTGACAGAGATTTTGTTGGCTTCAAAAAATATTTTTGAATCGATCTTAATAAATAATCGTTTGCCGGTTTTGGTTTACTTGATCTGACATTGTAACTTGATGAGATATTCCAAATATAGTTAGAAACTCGAATTGGTCGTCCGCCAGTCACCTACGCCATTATTTATTCAATGATAATCCAAAAAAATGACACTGTAATCAAAGAAATTACTAGACTAAAATACGATTTGATTTTTTATTTAGATTGGACCGGTACCAATTTTACTTCAAAAATAGAAAGGAATCCAAGAAAAGGTTATGATTATGTTAGGTACAACGATATATTAGTTGGATTTCACTTGGACCAAATTTTGGAGCCCAAAGGTCACATTGAAGGAGAACATTCGCAAGCCAAACTTCGAGAAGTTGGGTTACTCGTATCTCGGCTACAAAAGTCGATTCGTAGAGGACGATTTGGATCGATGGCCCTAATTGAAACGATCGATGCGTTGAACCAAAGTCCGAATTACAATTTGCCCGAACACGGATTTTTAAGAGTATCGGCTGCCAAACAGCTAGTTTGGCGTCTTTTTATCACGATTTTGGAAGATTGTCGACCTTATCAGCCAATTAGTGAACTTGGCCTACTGGATTTGTTGCTTTTGGTGCTGATCACACAAAAGGCTTTAGAATATAAATTTCGGCCTGATATTTTATCGGCCATCAAACTAACTGCTATTCTGGCCCAATATAACGATAGTCCGAACGATCTGTTCGACTGGCGGGCTCTAAACACATCTTTAGATTCAGATATACAATTGGGAAAAAGTGATTTTCATCGTTCCATCTATTTGGCCATAAACAATATTATTATGATGGCCGGAGACAATCGGATGTTACGAAAATACTATCAAGCCACCAACTTATTTGAACCATTCGAGTATCCTCCAAAATTACGATCAAAATCACTATTAAAAATTCTACCAACATTGAAATCGATTGAACATAATCCAAA
>Ga0206798_1013_pt1 | contig 39691 bp, 34 predicted proteins | sample Alteio_BWOrgCont_66_FD_152893 | JGI IMG/M metagenome (GOLD analysis project Ga0206798, IMG submission 152893) | Enriched cells from forest soil in Barre Woods Harvard Forest LTER site, Petersham, Massachusetts, United States -... | ecosystem: Environmental > Terrestrial > Soil > Temperate forest >...
AAATGGGCCAGAGCTCATGGTTGCGAATGGGATTGTTATATTTGTACTTTTGCTGCTTTTGGAGGCCATTTAGAAGTTTTAAAATGGGCCCGAGAAAATGGCTGTGAATGGAATAGTTCGACTTGTTCTAATGCTGCTCGAGGAGGCCATTTAAAAGTTTTGAAATGGGCCAGAGAAAATGGATGTGAATGGAATAGTTCGACTTGTTACAATGCTGCTCTGGAAGGCCAATTGGAAGTTTTGAAATGGGCCCGAGAAAATGGCTGTGAGTGGAATAGTTCGACTTGTTACAATGCTGCTCTGGGAGGCCATTTAGAAGTTTTGAAATGGGCCAGAGAAAATGAATGTGGATGGGATAGTTCGACTTGTTCTAATGCTGCTCTGGGAGGCCATTTAGAAGTTTTAAAATGGGCCAGAGAAAACGGTTGCGAGTGGAATAGTTCGACTTGTTCCAATGCTTCTCTGAGAGGCCATTTAGAAGTTTTGAAATGGGCCCGAGAAAATGGATGTCCTGAATAAAAATCAAATAATTAAGCATTTAATTATTTAATTAAAAAAAAATTTGTTGAATTCGTACACGATTATTTTGTTAGTTGAATAATTAAATATTAATCAAAAAAAAATTGAAATCTTTAATATATTGAGTAGCGCATTAGTTTCATTTCGATTAGTATTAAGACGAAAATACGAATGGAAGTTGAAACAATAGAGCCCAAATCTCTAATCGATTATTTTCCAAAAGAAACTTATAGTTTAATATTATCATTTCTTGACACGCCGTCATTGATAAGCATTTCTTTCGCTGATCAACAACACCAAAATTTGATCAAAAAAATGCCATCGATAAAATCTACAAAATTATCAAGACGACTAGTTGATTTAGCGACCGAAAAAGGATATTTGGGACTTGTACAATGGATACATCTTGGCTGTGGATTGTCTCCGTTTGCATGTCAATTGGCCGCTTCAAATGGTCACTTGGATGTTCTTACTTGGTTAGTTCAAAATAATTATTATTTAGATAGTAATATTTGCTCTCATGCTGCTAAAGGAGGCCATTTGGAAGTTTTAAAATGGCTCAAAGAACATGGTTATAAATGGGATAGTTTAACTTGTGCGAATGCTGCTCAAGGAGGCCATTTAGAAGTTTTGAAATGGGCCAGAGAAAATGGTTGTTCGTGGGATAGTTCTATCTGTTTTCATGCTGCTTCAGGAGGCCATTTAGAAGTTTTGAAATGGGCCAGAGATCATGGTTGTCAATGGGATAGTTATACTTGTTCTTATGCTGCTCAAGGAGGCCATTTAGAAGTTTTAAAATGGGCCAGAGAAAACGGTTGTGAGTGGAATAGTTCAACTTGTTCTAATGCTGCTCTTGGGGGGCATTTAGAAGTTTTGAAATGGGCCAGAGCTCATGGTTGCGAATGGGATTGTTATATTTGTACTCATGCTGCTTTTGGAGGCCATTTAGAAGTTTTAAAATGGGCCCGAGAAAATGGCTGTGAATGGAATAGTTCGACTTGTTCTAATGCTGCTCAACAAGGCCATTTAGAAGTTTTGAAATGGGCCAAAGAAAATGGCTGTGAGTGGAATAGTTCGACTTGTTCTAATGCTGCTCTTGGGGGGCATTTAGAAGTTTTGAAATGGGCCAGAGCTCATGGGTGCCCATGGGCTAGTTCGACTTGTTCTCATGCTGCTTTTGGAGGCCATTTAGAAGTTTTGAAATGGGCCAGAGAAAACGGTTGTGAGTGGAATAGTTCGACTTGTTCGTATGCTGCTCAAGAAGGCCATTTAGAAGTTTTAAAATGGGCTAGAGAGAATGGCTGCGAATGGGATGGTGATACTCGCTTGTGTGCTTCCCGAGGCCATTTAGAAGTTGTAAAATGGGCTAAAGAAAATGAATGTGCTATTAAAAATTAATTTTTTGCAGCTCCATAACGCAAATAAAAATTGCATCGTTAAGGATTTAACGATTCAATTAATAAAATTAATTGAATTCTTACGCGATTACTTCAAATATTTTTTGAATGATAATTAAAAAAAAATTGAAATTTTCAAAATATTAAGAATTGTATTATCTTCATATTGATTAGTATTAAGGTCAAAAACAACAATGGAAGTTGAAACATTGAGAGATTTTCTTCCAGCAGAAACTTATCATTTGATTTTATCGTTTCTTGACACACCATCATTAATAAGTATTTCTTTCACTGATCATTATCACCAAAATATCATTAAAAATATGCCGACAAAAAAATCTATAAAAAGAAAATTAGTAAGTTTAGCGGCTGGAAAAGGATATTTAGCAATTCTGCAGTGGGCATTCGTCGGCTGCAAATTGTCCAATAGTATTTGTTCTCATGCAGCTTCGGGAGGCCATTTAGAAGTTTTGAAATGGGTCAAAGCGAATGGTTACCCATGGGATAGTAGTACTTGTTCTAATGCTGCCCGAGGAGGCCATTTAGAAGTTTTGAAGTGGGCCAGAGAAAATAATTGTCCGTGGGATAGATGGACTTGCTCTTATGCTGCTTATGGAGGCCATTTAGAAGTATTGAAATGGACCAGAGCTCATGATTGCGAATGGGATGAGTCGACTTGTGCTTATGCTGCTAGAGGAGGCCATTTAGAAGTTTTGAAATGGGCCAGACAAAATGGTTGTCGATGGAATACTTCTACTTGTTATGGTGCTGCTCTTGGAGGCCATTTAGATATTTTGAAATGGGCCACAGAAAATGGCTGTGAATGGAATAGTTTAACTTGTTCTGGTGCTGCTCAAGAAGGACATTTAGAAATTTTAAAATGGGCCAGAGCTAATGGTTGTCAATGGGACAGTAATACTTGTTGGAATGCTACACAAAGAGGCCATTTAGAAGTTTTAAAATGGGCCAAAGAAAATGGATGTCCAGAATCATTATAAAAATCAAATAATTAAGCATTTAATGATTTGATTAATAGAATTAACTGGCTTAATTAAATAATGTGATTAAGATCGAATTCTTACCAAAAAAAATTGAAATATTAATTGCTTAAATAGTCCATTTAATATCTTATATATTAGCCATCTCAAATGGAAGATTCTATTAAACTCGTTTTTCGTGTTTCTGGTAATACAGAAAATAAATTTGTTAAGGTTCCCAGGACCTTTGCAATGACAGTCCCAACAATCAGATCAGCATTGACACTAGGCGGCATTGAATCTAGTGCCAACAAATATGTCATTAGATCAGATACCAATGACGTTTTAGTTATTAACCCGAGTGCTTTGAAAGCGTACATAACAGCGAAACGAATTGAAGTACCGTTAGTTCCATTCGTTGATGTCGATACTAGTTTAATCGTTGATGCGCTTGGAATCGCCCACAGACTGGGTGACTTTAGTTTGGACCAGTATCTGCCACTAATTCAATTAGTAACTGACGAAACTATCATCAACGCCGAAGAATCTATTATGCTCGACTACATCACCGAATACTTTACCAAGTGTTTCTATGAAGAAATCAAATGCACATGTGGCTATCAATCTTATCTAAAAGATTTGGCCGAATGTAAAAAAACTCTAACCGAACTAACCGGTACCATATTCGAAGATAACTACTTTGACGATGCCGGGATAACAATTAAAGTAGGTGATTGGGTAACGACTGAATATACTCCAAAACAAATATTTCCTAACGAAGTAACCGACATTACAAATGATGCGGCGGCATCATATCGCGAATGGCTCAATTTAACAAGACAGATTCATGTCTTTATACAAAAGTACATCGCTATTCGAACTGATAACGATATCAAAAAACGAAGGGAAATCTTTCGAAATCTCGTTACTTTCTCATTTCAGAAATATCGCGATGGCATTATCGGGTATGCGATTGACAATACACAAACAATTGAATATAGATTGTCGAATTTGTGCGCATCAAGTATAGTGTCGGATGATTGTGAATTAGATTCTAATATTGTTGCCCCCGAGAAAACAGCATTAGAATATGCACTCTCACAAATAAAAGAGACAACTACACAACTCGCATCGATACCAATTGAAATTAGACAGGAGTTGATTCGAATGTACTATCTCGGATTTGAAGGATTTTATTTTATGGGCATTGATATGATGAGCAAAATCTACTGGAAGAAAGAAAACTTTAACAAAAATATCTATCCGAATCATGACAAATGTAAATGTATATTAGAGCCTAACTTTTACATGGGATGGAATGCTTTCGTTTCGGACCGACCAGGATTGGCCCAAATGCTCTGGCAACATATGCCGAGGGTAGATTTGTTGGAGTATGGCAAGATTACATCTCTACACAAAAGGTTTAGTAGAATGCATCGCATAGAATTTGATGAGCTTTTGGAATACATTGATAATGCCAGACCTCGAGTAGTTGAAGTTGATCCCAAAGAACAGGCTTTGATTGCGGCATTGAAGGATGCCCAATCAGGTACTAGAGTCGGAAAACGTGGTCGCTACATTGATAGTTCGGAAATCACTGTGAAAGAAGCAGCTTTGGCAAAATATCGGGCCGAACGAAAACAAAAAACTAATCGTGCCAAATCAAAAAGTGCTATTACTGAATCAAAACGATTTGCACCATCTAATATTGAATCAAGTTTAAAAAAGCTCAAAAAATAGTATTGTTTATATCTTAAAATTTTAAAATTTTAACAATATCACCAAAATCATCATAATATAGTATCAAAATAATATGTGTTGGAATAAAGAAGTATCAATTATCACTTTTGTGCTTGCTATGATTGGTTCTTACTATTTGTTTCAGAGGAATGCAGTGAATGACCGATGGGTCTCTATTTTTGCAGCGACAATTGCGTTAATTCAATTAGCCGAATATTTTTTATGGACAGACCAATCTAGTCAATCGAGTGGCCAAACTAACCGGTTGGCTTCGATGTTTGTTTTGTTAATATTAGCAGCCGAGCCTTTAATGAATATGCTCGGTGGAATATATTTTTCGAATACTCCGTACAAATCGGTACTGAAATGGATGTTGTTGGCATATGTTATTTTTATTTTATTTACGTTCTTTACACAAGTTTATCAAAAGAATTTGGATTGGAGGGGAGTGGCTGGGTGTGATCCGGATCCAAATCCATTTGCCGGATTTTTTAATGGCAAAGAGTGCAATTTACAATGGAATTTTACCAAAGAAATTGATTATCGTTTGGGAATAATTTGGGTAATGTTTTTGATGATTCCTTTTTTAACCATGACAGAAAAACAACACGGAATCATTCTCTTTGCGTTAGGTTTGATAACAGCATTTATGGCCAAATCTGCCAACAATGCCGCTGCCGGTAGTCTGTGGTGTTGGTTGGCCATCAGCCTAATCGTGGTTAAAATATTTATTCTAAAATAAAAATTACTCGGTTGTATAAGTATGATACTTAATCAATGACTCTGCGTATCCTCATATACAATTCTGGTCTAGATAAAATGCCACCCAACCGCAACATTAACATTAACATTACCAACGAATCTTTTAATACTATAACTACTTTACCAGTTATCTACAAATCTGCCTCGATCGATGTTTGTTCGCAACAATCATTCGTTAAAAAATATAATGACATTGTTAATACAAAACTCACTAACTTTGTCAAATCGAATAATGTTGACATTGGTATCTTCCAAGAATTATGCCCATCATATCTTCAATCATTTAATTTTGGCCAATATATTGCTGGATGTTATACTATCAAACAAGCAAGTAATCCATGTCCAAAAACATTGGCAATCGGTACAACCAGTACAAATACTAATATTCAAATGAAAATACCCGAATTTATTTATTCTGACGAGCTTCCAAACAAAATCAAAGTTAAATATCCACATAACTTTTTTCAAATAGTGAATATTAATGACAGTTTTAATATAATCAATCTGCATAATAGAATATTTTCTGATATGAGCAATGAAACTAATTTACGATTTTTATTGCATTTGATCGGTGTGTTGATTAAAACAAATGGTACTCCAATTATCATTTGTGGTGATAATAATTCAAAATCTCTGCCTATAACTAAAATTGATCCGGAGAGTTTTAGTACAGTTGTTGATAATTTCATTGAATGTATTCAGAGTGAAGAATTTATCAAATGTATTTATGGAGAAAATCCGAAATCGACATATTATTGGCAGAATAAAGTCCATGCGATGTTTTCTATTTTATTTGATTTGATGGCAATTCAAAAATATGATTTGCAGCCTTTCTTTGATTTAACAAAAAAACAATGTGGACTAGTTCCATTTTCAATTAATGATATTATTTATTATTCCCAATGTAACTTGCAGTTAATTGAACCAATTGATTTATGTGAATTTAGTTTGAAAACATCTTCGCATTTGCCATATTTGTTTGATTTGACATTAAATCTGAAAGCTAACCCAAATCCACTAATCGATCGATTGCTTCCATTCGCCGACCAAATACTAAAAATTAGTGCAGAAACTGATTTTAAAATCTATGAACAAGTTCGAGGTGGATCTCAATATCGACATTTAGCTAAATATTACAAATACAAATTAAAATATTTGCTTTTGAAAAATCAAAGTTGATTTTTTATTTCAGATAAAAAATAGGCTGCTGATCCAAATAAAAATACTGGAATAATCGATTTGGTTAAGTCAGGAAAATAACGAGCTAGCATCTCGACCAACAGTGCATACGAAGATATTTTTCCACTAATATTCCAGAGTGATGTCAATGGAAATGTCAGTACATGTTTTATCGTTTTTTCCTGGGTGTACCATGACAAACACGCTGTAACGACTGAAAAAAATCTCAACTGTCTCGAACACAAAAAGTCTGTCACGATTGAATACGGAGTAATTACTTTGGGTACTAAATCTTTGTCAGACGAATTGTCAGATTTGTCTGATTTATCCGATTTATCCGATTCAAACAGATAAAATTTATAAACGTTTTTGATTTCTTGACTCATTAAAAGTTAGTATAGTTATTATGATAAATATACTAATTTAATGATACTAATCAAGCAATTTTTTTTTCAATTTTTTTTAGCGAACAGATGAAATTGTATTAAGAATTTGGTTGGACAAATTAAAAATGGCAAAAGGGTTAGTCGCGAATGTATCTAATGCATCAAGTGCATCTGTTTGTTTAGGAACGGTTGATGTTGGTTCGATATTTTTCAACGAAATTTTATCATTATTATCTTTGCTCAATAAAATCATTCCCAAATAATCTAGTTCGTCGATTTGACTCTTTGCCATTTTATACTATTAGATCGACTATTAAAATGTTAATTTAATCAAATCTTTGTTGAATCAATTTTTTTCGAGTAATTCTATAAGGAGAATGAATCGATATGCTTATGTAACAGTTTTGTATGGAAATAATATCTACTTAACCGGAGCCATTGTTTTGGGATATTCATTGATGAAGACTAATACTAAATTTGATCGTGTCATATTAGTAACTAAGGACGTTAGCGAATCTTATAGGTCGATGTTATCGGAAGTTTATACGGATTGTATAGAGATTGATTATATTGAAGCCAATCCCAAAATTTTTTTAGAAACTACCCGATTTCGCGATGTATTTACCAAGTTAGAATGTTTAAATTTGATTATGTATGATAAAATCATCTTATTAGATTTAGATATGATTGTGACACAAAATATTGACCATTTGTTTCAACTGCATCCTCCAGCAGCTTGTTTGAAGAGATCGAATGTGGAGTATGGCCAAATTATACCTAGAGAAAAAATTTGCGACTCGTCATTAAAATTAGTTGGCAGTATTAATGCTGGTTTGATGTTGTTGAGACCAGACATAACTGAACTTGATGATATTAAAAATGATATTATCAAAAATGATCGCCTCATGAATTTGAAATATCCCGAACAAGATTATTTGAGTCTGCGCTATTGTGGAAAATGGACATCAATTACATTTAACTACAATTATCAATTTGGTTTGACAGCCAGAGTCAAACAGCTAAAATACACATTAGATGATATACATGTCATACACTATTCGAGTTCATTTAAACCTTGGAATCAATTGGATCCTAACCATACCGAAACCGAGGAAGAAGGTAAATTTCAAAGACAACATACAAAATATTATAAATTATGGACAAGTGCCTATCATAAAATAAAATCTGAATTAAAAAATATTAATATCAATTTACCATACTAATTAAAAAATAATTATTTTTTTGATCAAGCCGAATCAGAGGAAAAATAAATTATGGATAACGCTCACCGATATAAGAATAAAATATCAACTTATATTACTTTAATGACCAAGATTAAAATAATCAGACATTCAGAGAGATTAGATTATACCAATCCTTTGTACTGGCTAGTGTGCATTGGTCAGTATTGGGCAGATTCTCCATTGACGAATAATGGGCACAAAATTGCCGACGAAAAAGGAAAATTGATTGCCGAGAACGATTTCAAACCAAAAAACATTTATACATCGCCATATAGTCGCACAATGGCGACGGCAACCGTACTCCAAAAAACTTTTCCGGACACTACGATACTTATCGAATCATTACTGGCCGAATTTCAACCAACATGGAAACATCGAATCAATTTGTATCCAGATGGCATACCAACCACATATAATGGAGAACCAACGAATTTTTCTTATCCTGAATCATACCAAAATTTTTCCGATAGGGTACTATTTATTATTGGTAAATTATTAGAGAAAAATGATGAAGATATTCTAATTGTAACACACGGCGAAGTTTTGAAAGCATACACTAGCCACTTACAGCGAACTTATCCGAACCAATTAATTGATCCAGGGAATACTCCTTATTTGACAACGCTATCTTTCGAATTTGATCGAACTGTGAATACGATTGTGGAATCATCGATTATGATTCAATAAACAACATATTTAAATAATTCCAAAAATTAATAATAATAATATTCATTTTTGGATGAATTAGCTAACAAGTTTGTCAATCAGGCCGTCAGAATTAAATCGATAAATTATTTTTAGGGTCTCCGGATCATAAATAAGAAATTCATTTGAATGATGAACAATGATTAAATCACCAGTTTTTGAATAGATTGCATCGGTGTTAGATTCAGTTGAACCCACTGGATAAATTTTATCTAGTTTGAAATCCCAAATATACGTGGTTTTATTGTTAGTAACCAAAATATGAGTGTGTTTTGGACACGGATGCGCATCAATGTTTTTAATTGCTGGGGTACAATGATGATATTTATTTGGTTGATCTGTTAGTAAAGGAAAATGTACAGATATGGTGAATTCAATATGACTTATGATTGTATCTATACCATTTGTTTTAATCAAGGATTCTGAAGTCGCTGCGTATATTTGTTTGCCTATAACCACAAAATATTTACTTATCTTACATTTTTTATTTCTAGTGTTTACTGTATTTTGTGACATATTCCAAAAACAGAATTTCTTAGAGGTACAAAAATGAATAAAATTTTGTTTGTATACAATACAGGTAATATCGCAGAATTTACGCATTTCGCTAATCATTTTGTTAGTTTGTATATTGTAGACTCGAATAATTGTGTGGGTCGATATTTTGATTAGAACTGCAATTTGGTCTCTGGTAGGAGAAAATTCAACTTGCATAATAGTGGAATCGGCGTCGTTAATCGTGATCGTACTAAATAAACATTTATTATGCAAGTCCCAAATCTTGATTGTGCCATCGAATGTATACGATGCAAATAGTTTTTCTTTTGCGATAAATAGTTCATTATATGGACTGCGCAATAATTTGATATCGTAACCAGGTGGCAAGTTTTTTTGACCAAGTTTGAACAATTGCTTGAATTAAAAATATCTAATACATCTAACAATAACTCGAAGCCATCATTTGGAATATCGATACCAAATAGTGAAGTTAAATCAGTTTCTAAACACAAAAAGTTTCGACATTGAATTAACTCTAATGCAAACAACCATGGCGGCTCAATTTCGGCGACGGATGCTCCATAAAATAAATCAATAATATGTTTGGTGACAATCGCGTTTGGGACTGTCATTTTATATGTAGTTTTAGATTCACTAAACATAAACATTTTTAAAAATACTTTAGACAAACTACACAAAACTAATTTGTGGCAATCAAATTCAATAGTTCCGTTGTTATCTATTAAAATTAGTTTGACATCGGTTAGACGTCGATTAACTAAATCTTCTAGTGCGAAAGACAGATCCATGTTAGTTAATAATTTGAGAAAAATGTATTCACGTCTAACAAAGAATTAAAAAATCAATTTTTTGTTAAGTTGAATTCGAGCGAGTGATTTGGTGAATTGGTTCGTCGTGAATATTATGTTGTCGAAATATTCGAAGTGAAATAGGATCGATCAAAAAAATTTGTTTTTCGTGTCCAGCAATAATTATGTCTCCAGATGTTGAGTAAACAGCATAATTATTTTCGGATTTGAGAGTAACAAAATTATTGGCAACCAGATCGTCATTTTTGTCTGTCGGGGAACATTCTTGGAGAGCAAAGCCATCATTATTCGAGACGATAACCGCGTTTTTTGTTGGAGATACATCAATGCATGTAATTTGATTGGGTAATTGTTTTTTCAATTTGGGATCCACTTTATTTTTTTTTATGTACAATAAATGTTTATCGATTCGATTTGGATTGAACCAAACGATCGTACACGATCCATTTTGACATAGTTTTTTTTGGTAGATTATTTTGCCGAGATTTGTTTTGCCATTCATTATGACTTTGCAAAAATTGTATTCAGTTTTTTTAGCATCAAAATTAAATTTTATTTTTTTGGAGTGTGATTCGTCATTAATAGTAATTATATCGCGCGATAAGACAATAAAATTTAAAATTTTTTTATTATTTTGATACAACAAATTTATTTCTTTGCTGGATAAATTTAACTGTTGCAATCGATCATTTTCAGCAAAAAATAATAATTTGCCAGATTTATCACTAGCGAAATTAGTTATGTTCGTGAACGTAACTATACTCGAAATCAATTCTCCAGTTTCAATATCGTAAATTAGTAGTGAGGACGGATTTGCTATAATAATTAACTGTTTATTACTAGGAGAAAATTCGATTTGTTTGGTTCTAACACATACAAAATTGTCAATTTGAATTGTTCGAATAACTTGCTGTGAAGTAATATTGAAAACATTGACCATGCCGCTATGATCAATTGATGCAAAAAACTCATTCAATTGGTCAAATATGATGGGCAGTAAATGACAATAATTTTGATGTTGACTAATTGGATAATCAACTGGAAGATTTTTTCTGACTAATTGTTTTAGATAAGTTGCCCCATGTTTAGCCAAAATAATATCAGAAATTTCGAATAATAGTTCAATTCCTTCGGTTGGAATCAAAACTGTATCTAAATTATCAGTATATTTATTTATACACAAAAAATCTTGACATCTAATCATTTCTAATTCGTAAAGCCATTTAGGTTCAACATCAACAACTGGTAAATCATAATACATGTCGATAATATATTTGACAATAATTGCATTTGGGACGACCATGTCATAAGATTTTAGAGAATCGCCGAATGAAAACATTTTTAGAAATACTGCAGACAAGCTAATCAAAACAAGTTTATGACAATCAAGTTCAATAATTTGTTCTTCATCTAGTAGTTTTAGTTTAACATCGGTAAATTTTTTATTGATACGATCTTCACGCGCCCGAGATAAATCCATTGATATTGTAGTGTGACTTATTAATTAATAGATTCGAGTGTATTTATATTTCAATTTTTTATTTCAATTAGAACAAATCAAAAATCTTGGTCAGAACTTTTTTGATTGCCACAAATTTATTTTTGACGATTGATTTTCTAAGATGCCACAGACACCATTATCCTAAGACCAATTTATAAATTGGTTTATAGGATAAGCTTTTTCAATCAAAGATTATTGAATGGTTACGACCATCATAAAATGATCGGATAAAGAACCCAGATCAATGGCTTCCACTTCCACATTTAAAGACTCAGATGAAAAAACATGGTCCAAAGCTGTTCCTTCGGTACCATATTTTTCAGCCATTTTTTCACAGTGCTCTCGAAACTCATCAACAAGACCGGTTTTTTGCAGGCGGAAATACGTTTCCTTATCATCTGTTGACATTCTAAAGACCAAATCAAATACAAATGCTCTAAATGTACAGAGGATTTTTTCGGAATTATGGGTCGTTTTGGGCATTTTACTTAGTATTTCGATTTGTTCAGCAAGTAGTGTGGGTGTCGTTTTTCTTGCATCGAAAGAGTTGAAATCTCCGCCAATGGTAAATTTGCGTTCTTGGGATATTGAATGAATTTCAACGATTTCTCTTAATTTTTGGGTCTGGAGTAATCGTGTTTCATTTTGTAATCCGAGATGGACGTAGTAGTAGTCAATCTCTCCAATGCTCGCACGAATAACTGTTCTTTCAAATGCATCTCCGAGGATTTCTTCCTTGTACGCAAGAAATGCTTCAGACGGAGCCTCTGCAGATCTGGGAGCTTGCGGTCTCTTAGAGTTCGAAACGTACGTTCCAGATTTTGTGAGAGGATGAACTGTGATCGAGCACAAGTTTTCTTCGTTCTTGCTTATGACCAAAAATGAAAAGGCCATCGCAGATTCATTGTAGAAAAAATGTTTGCTATGATAGCCATGTTTAGCGAGTCCAGTTTCGAGGGGCTCGATCATTTCGGGAGCGACCTCAAATAGGCAAACGATATCAGCTTCAATTTTCAGTACGGCTTCAATAATCCCTGGCTCTCTTTGAGAGAAAATATACTGTGGAAGTGCTTTAGCAATGATGCCATCAATGCGTCTATCGGTATTGATGTTGAGACTACATGATTTAGCTTTTCTTGATACTTGTTTTTCTGTAGATTTAGATAACATTGGCGACTAGTTAGTTAGTTCGAACGATGTTCTAGTATAATTGGGTTAATTTAAATGGACCTATGAAGCATTCTAAATTTCAATTTTTTTTGTATTAAATATCAAACTTATACAAAAAAAATTGAAATTATTTGACTATCATCGATGATATTGATTGTAGTCTTTCCTCGGAAATAAGAGATTCAAAGAACTTTTGATTAGCCACAAATCGGACCAAATCAAAATTTATGATAGGATTTCTTTGATTAGCCACAAATCGGACCAAAAGTTATGATTAGGATTTCTTTGACTAGCCATAAATTGGACCAAATCAAAATTTATGATAGGATTTCTTTGATTAGCCACAAATCAAAAGTTATGATTAGGATTTCTTTGATCGCCACAAATCGGATCAAAACAAAAATCTTGATTAGAACTTCTTTGATCACCACAAATCGGGCCAAATCAAAAATCTTGATTAGAACTTCTTTGATCGCCTCAAATCGGGTCAAATCAAAAATCTTGATTAGAACTTCTTTGATCGCCATAAATTGGGCCAAATCAAAAATCTTGATTGGGACTTCTTTGATCACCTCAAATTGGGCCAAATTAAAAATTTTAATTAGGACTTTATTGATCGCTACAAATCAAGACGATTCAAAATATATGATTAGAACTTCTTTGATCGCCTCAAATTGGGCCGAATCAAAAATCTTGATTAGAACTTCTTTGATCGCCTCAAATTGGGCCTAATCAAAAATCTTGATTAGAACTTCTTTGATCGCCTCAAATTGGGCCGAATCAAAAATTTTGATTAGAACTTCTTTGATCGCCTCAAATTGGGCCGAATCAAAAATTTTGATTAGAACTTCTTTGATCGCCTCAAATCGGACCAAATCAAAAATCTTGATTAGAACTTCTTTGATCGCCTCAAACTGGGCCGAATCAAAAATCTTGATTAGAACTTCTTTGATCGCCTCAAATCGGACCAAATCAAAAATCTTGAACTTCTTTGATCGCCTCAAATTGGGCCGAATCAAAAATCATAATTAGAACCTCTCCGATCGCCACAAATCGGGTCAAATTAAAAATTTTAATCAAAACCTTTAATTAAAACTTTTTAACTCCTATATGGGAAGAGACTGATGGTGAATCTTATAGGTCCATATTATATAGATTAGAAAATTATATTTCTTCCAAAAAGTACTTCAAAACATCTTTTTTTATCGTAACTTTAATCCCGAGTATTGATGATTTATTAATAGTCGGAAATTATTATTACTTAGTGAATTTTTTTGCTATAAAATGTGATATTAATATCTAACTTTGAAATAAGTGTAATGGAACATCTTTATCGAAATACAACCAAACTTATTTTAAGTCTTAAGTATGTCGATAATTTTTTAGTAAAGATTAGTGCTATTACTATCGAATTAGATACTATGAATGAAGAAATTGTAATTATTGATGATTATATTAATGAGATTGAACAATATTTAAAATCAATCACAAAATTGGATCGTTTCAAAAATGAAACCAAACCCCTCGAGTATTTTATTCATTCAGTCAAAAAGATATTATTAGTACAACAAGTTAATATTATCAACTATGTTAATCATGCGAATGCGGAATTAATCCCCATCATACAGCCAGTTTCTACATTAATCGATCGTTTTTCTAAAATAAAAACTAGTATTGAGAATAATCAACAAGATATTGTTATTCCACTTCTAAAGATTAATCAAATTTTATCAGATGTCTCAGGTTCTTTGATAAAAATAGAAATTGATGCAATGATTGTCGAATCGAAATTATATTTTTTGATAGAAATAAATAGACAGTTAAGAATTGTTTTAGATCTAATTCGGAATGCACACCAAATTATCAAATTAATCGATAATCGTCTCAAGAAAGAAATCGTCATACCAAATAATTCCGAAGAAAAGATGCCAAATAATTCCGAAGAAAAAACTCCGAATTGGGCCATAATTGAATATGTTTGGAGTTACATTCCGAATATTCCATATGTATCTAGTACCAAAATCGACACTGAATCTAGTACCAAAATCGACACTGAATCTAGTACCAAAATCGACACTGAATCTAATTTAGATACCAATATTAAAATTAAAACCACCGACAATATTGAACCCTTAATCGATAAATTAAACAATTTCGAATTCCCTATCTTGGATGTGTTTGAATTGTTAGATCGAGAACTGAAATTATTATTTAGTCTAAATCGACTCGATAATTTTTCAGAAACGAAAACACAGTTAAAACCGATTTTAGATTTGCTGGAATTAATTATTTATTAATTTTGGCCATTGACAATGGTTAAAATTGATATTTAAAATGTGGTAAATGTTTGTTGAGCTGGGAGATTATTATACCCAGACCGATGCGTAAATCCGCATTTAACTACGATAGTTATGGTAATAACGATGACCATTACAACCATTATAATTCCAAGAAAAACGGGAGAAACTTCGACAGCAACACCATAAACACTACGTGCCTCATTCATTGCTTCGGCATAATTCTTGTAATAAATTGGTTCGGGACAAGTAATATTGTTTTTGACAGCGATCTGACACAAAACATTGATCGTTGTCAGCATTGCCGCTTGATTTTCGTAGTAAATGTGATTCATTGTAAATCCGTATATAAACGCATAAACAAAGATGCTCACAATAAACAAAACAAGAGTTATCAGACCACAAATTGGAGCGAGACAGTAAAGTCGATCGGAGAAGGATGTCATTGTTAGATGATTAATTATCTAATCTGATGTCTCTTATTTGGATCATTCAGTATATTAAAATTTTCAATTTTTTTTTTGAAATCATTGGCTAAAATTTAGTTAATGACTTGAATTTGATTCTTTAATTTTGTGATCGATGTAAAATGCACAATATTTTTCGAGACAAAACGCTTTTACATAGCATAATAGTGAAAAATAGAAATCATATTGGAAGTACGTAATTGTTCGACTATAAGTAATATCGCAAAAAAAATCATTTCCATAACAAAAATTTTGCGATTGATGTAAAATATGCAACAAGATTCGAAACAAAATGCACCAATGTAGCATATAGTTTCAAATAGTGAAAAATATGAATCACATTGGTCATACGTAATTGTCTGGCTATACGTGATCTCGCATGGAAGTTCGTTATCATAGCAAAATGTGCTTCTACTTGATCTTTCGTGGTAACAGAATGTGTAACGAAAAAGATTCAACATGTAAGGCACCATTTGGAGAAAAGAAGCAGTAACACCAATTACGATAAATATTGATAAAAATGTCCGCAACATTAAAAACTAATTTTAAAATTTATTAATTGGACCCATTAAGATATTTGATATTTTAATTTTTTTATTCAAATTTGATTTTTATCAAACAAATTTAAATTAAAAGACATCTGAGAAAATCACATGGATCGGCTCCAATTCTGCATTCTCAAAGTTTTGTTTAACATAAAGCAAACAGTATTGATACCACTTAATTGCTTCTAATCGATTTGGCGTTTGTGAAACCAAGCGAATATTTGCACTAGCGCTTTCAAATTTTCTGTCTAGATGCAAAGTTTTGTAGTTTCGAATAATATTGACAGTGTTCATAATTATTTCGAGTGAATCGTATGTACCCCGATCGATTTCCGAAGTTGGATTGATATCATACATTTTTACTTCAAAATCTTCTTGGCAAATTTTGGTATCCGAATCAGCAGTTCTGAGTGCATAAAAGAAAATGTCATCTAATTCCTTTCTTACCACGACCGCCCTTGACACATCAAACCCACGATAATTCATCAAACATCTCATATACACTTTCATCAAATATTGATGCTTCTGGTGCAGACACAAAATAAAAACAATTTGATGTGCTTCACGTAAAAAATCAATTTCGTTCTTAATGGAATAGTCTAGAATGAGTCCCTGTAACTTGTTGGTGAGTGTTATTACGCAAATCTTAGTATCAGTTTCAGTTTCGGATTCAACTTCGACAGCATCATTGTTAATATCAGATTCTGTTTCGGTTTTCTGAGATTGGTGCTTATTTTTCAAATAGTACATCAAAACACTGTCTAAATTTGACTTTGCTTCGGTTCGTTTCGCTAGAGGAAAAGTCGCAATTGTATCTAGTAATTCCTTATACATAGCGTCAAGTTTTTCATAGTACTTGCTCAAACACAAATTAAAACATAACCTGTAAACGTACTCGAATTGAATTTTAGTTCGATCTAAAAGCAAAACGAATAATTCTCGTCGGAGAGCTTCAAAATCGGCATCCGAATTTGCATTTCGGCGGAAAATTCGCATTGATTGTGAATTAGGAACAGATGCTGATGGTAGTGTCGTGGTTGTAGTTGTTGTGGTTGTGGTAGTTTCTTCATTCATTTCAATATCAGGTGGTTGGTTTACTTCCGACATTGTTTACTTAATGATCTAATTATTGATTGATTTATATAGACTATTCAGTATATTTAAAATTTCAATTTTTTTTTATGCATTTTTTAATGATTAGATTGTGCATAATATTTCATAAAAATAAACAGTATCTGGTATTAGATTAGTTTATTGCTAAACTGATTAGTATAAACATAATCGTCTGACACAGAGATTTCAATAAATTAAAAATCATTTTTACGCCATGGAAAATGCCGCGCGGCTTTTATGTAAAAACATGCAAATAAAATGAACTAGATCCAATAATTTGCATGATTTTACCCCATAAAAATCAACAGTATACAATACTTTAGGTGATTTTACCCCATAAAAATTAACAGTAATACATATTTTTGATAAAATATGCTATAAAAATCAACAGTATATGATAAATCAGGTGATTTTACCCCATAAAAATTAACAGGATCAAATATTTTAGATAAAATACGCTATAAAAATCAACAGTATATGATATTATAGGTGATTTTACCCCATAAAAATTAACAGTATAAAATATTTTTGATGAAATATGCTATAAAAATCAACAGTATATGATAAACTAGGTGATTTTACCCCATAAAAATGAATTATATCCAAATATTGGATTAGTTTAATTGCAAACTGATATGCATAAACATAATGATGTGATACCGAAATATCGATAAATTAAAAATCATTTTATACGCCATCGACATTGCCGCGCGATTTTACGCTTTTTACGCTTTTTAATGGGTTTTTGCGCTTTTTACGCTTTTTACGCTTTTTACGCTTTTTACGCATTTTACGCTTTTAATCTATAAACGGATATGTCTAAACATATTTGCATATTAAAGCGTAAAAAGCGTAAAATCGCGCGGCAATGTTGATGGCGTATAAAATGATTTTTAATTTATCGATATTTAGGTATCACATCGTTATGTTTATGCATATCAGTTTGCAATTAAACTAATCTAATATTTGGATATGGTTCATTTTTGTGGGGTAAATATATTCGTATTTTTGATAGCTAATTTATAAATACTAAGGTGACCATAAAAATGTCGTATTGTATTTGATTATAAACTTGCAAATATATTTTAATCTATGATATTCATAATCTACATAATTCATTACATATTTTTTGATTTCAATATGAATAATGTATTGATATAAAGTAGCATCTTTTAATATAAATCAAAAATGGTCGAATATAAATGTGAAAAATGTCACAAAACATTTTCGAAAACAAGCAAAATTTGAAGATTTTATGATCAAATACAAATATTAATTTTTATTATTGAATCAATAATAAAAATCAACTGCTAGACTCGAAATGTTCTTGTTCAAATATAGAACTCGGTTTTGTTCTTCGAAGATATGCAAAAATGTCATCAATGTGTTCGGCATTTTCTTTGTAGATTTCCGTAGATAAAACCAGATTTTTGTAAATATCGGCTACTCTTTGATGATGTTGACTTTGACAAAGTTCGTACACCAACTTGATACACAGTTCAAAATTTTCCTTCTGATAGCCCTTGGTTAAAATATGTCTGGCTCTGATTTCTAATAGGGAAAATTTTGCATTAGTACTATTATCGAGCACAGACTCAAATTCTAGCGCAAAAATTTTATCTACCCGAATCGGATACATAAACAAATCTTTGAATACTAAGTTCATGATTTTTTGTTTAGATGGTTCTAGTGTTTTGATTTGTCGAATATATTCGAAACAAATTTTTTTGACAAATACATGGTTGTTGCTTATCCACAAATTGTATATGTCGCGGTAGATTTCTTCGAAAGAAATCTCGAATGGCAAATTGAATGATTCTGAAACAATGACTTTGAACATGTAGTCTAGTTTCGATCTGATTTGTTGACAAATCGTTTCGGTATTACCGTTCGACGGATGGACACATGCCATCTCAATGATCTCAATACGTTTGGGTTTAATGGGAGACATTAATGGGGAGAATACTTAAAATCAAATAATGGATGTACCAGGATAATATAATTTTCAATTTTTTTTTAAGAATCAAGCAATTCTAAATAGTCCTTAATGTATGGATAAATGCTTCCGGTCGTTGGAAGCATTCTTCTATCAAGCATATTTTCATATTCAACAGAAATGTTACTACCATTAAACCAGTGAATTCCAATAGTTATCGGAGTAATATTTTCTGGTTTATTATGCAAAAAAATCGCATAAATATCATACCACTGATATGGCAAATACGAATCATTTGACATAACTAAAATATTTAATTCTGGATGAGATTTTTTGACATCATCCGGATAGTTATATAATTTTTCAACTAATTTAGAACCAATTGACTGATACGCATTTAAATCAAGATTCGCCATCGCATTTCGTTGTAAATTCAAAAAGAACGGATTATTGGGCTTGGATAAAAACATTCCGATTGGATAATGTTCGGCAAAATAACAAATGACAGTGTCAATACCATTTGGAATATCGGTCGATTTGAATAAATTTGTGACCGGTCTCAAATAAATAATATCCATATCTGACCACATACCACCATAATTTCCGAGTAACCAGTATCTAATATAATCTGATTTGATAACTTCTGGAACATCATTTCTAAATCCAATAGTCTCGAAATCAATATGTCTAATTTCAATATCTAAATTAAATAATTGCTTTAAGTAATTGGTCCCGTGATATACAGTTTTTTGTTCTGAAGTCAACCATGTTTTTGCATCAAAACGAATCATTGGCATATACATGATGACTTTCCATCCAGGATTATATTTCTTGAATGTAACAACCGTCAAATATTGCAAGTATGATAATGGCGACCCATCCCAATACAAATAAAGTATATTGGGAATATTATTCAAATTATTTGTTGGATTTGCTAACAATATATCCGAAAACATTTTTAATTCAGTTAATTGTTGATGTAGTTCGGGTATATTAAATAAATTATTTTCTTTGTAAATAGAATCGAGTGTTCGATCAATCATACAGTTGGTTGAATATTTATTTATTTTAATCGATAACTTAAATGTTGAATTGATCATTTGAACTAATTCATATTTTGATACAGAACTTGGAGAGAATATATGACGAACCCCTGACCAAAAAATATTTTGTTTAATCATTTGTTCAATAATTTTGGCATATTGTAAACAAGTAATTCCGTTCCAATAATGATTATCATATCCATCAATCTTACCTCCAATATTGGATTTGACCCATTCGATAAGTGACCGATGATTGTAGAGTTCTTCGCCAATAATAGAAGTTCTAATAACAGTACAATTGCAATCGATTGGTTCCCCCTGAGATTTTGATGTACCATAAATATTTTGTTCTGTATGCAAATCAGTTTCAATATATTTTCCTTTTAATCCATCGTATACACAATCAGTTGTTGGATGGATCATTCGAAATCCGAGTGATTTACACAAAAGACTCAATTCCAGAGGAAATTGACAATTTATTTTTGTATAAAGTTCTGCCGATTTAGCATTCAGAGTATGTGGAATTAATCCGACAGCATTAAACACTAATGTTCGTAATCGTGTTTGTTCCTTTTGATTTAGATCTGAATCTGAATCTTCTATTTTTAATCTTAATCTTAAAATTTGGTCTAATTTGGTAATCGGATCTACACTCACATCAAAATCTTTTCTACTGAAACCAATAACTTGTAATTGAGTATGTGTTTCAAAATATCTTTTGATATAATTCCCGAGCATCCCATTCGATCCAATAACAACTAGTGTGTCAATCATATACATATTATTTATTGTATAAATTATTAAATTAATTTTGTACTTGTTATTATTTAATTTTATAGATATTTTGATGATAAAGTCAACAAAAATATATGTTTGAAACAAACATATATTTCTAATAATTCTAATTGCGATATAGTTAATTATTTATGATATTTCTTTGATGATTTTTTAGAATTGTCTGGAGATTCCGACGAATCTGAATCTGAATCTGATATTGATATTAATTTTTTTGATTTTGATTTTGATTTCGATTTGGTTGGCAACTTTTTTGAACGTTTTTTTGAATTGTCAAGAGATTCGTCAGATTCTGAATCTAACATTGATTTTTTTGATTTTGATTTAGTTGGCAACTTTTTGGGACGTTTTTTTGAATTGTCTAAAGATTCTAAAGATTCTAACGATTCCGAATCTAATTTTGATTTTTTTGATTTCGATTTGGTTGGCATTTTTTTAGTATGTTTTTTCAAATTATCTTGAGATTCGTCAGATTCTGAATATAATTTTGTTTTTTTTGATTTCGATTTGGTCGGCATTTTTTTAGTATGTTTTTTCAGATTATCTTGAGATTCTAACAATTCGCTCGATTCAGATTCAGAATTAGATTTGGTTTTTTTAGATGTTCTGTTTGATATTTTTTTCGAACATTTTTTGGGATTAAAATCAGCAGATTCTGATAATTCGCTAGATTCAGAACCAGAGACAGAAACAGAGATATTTGTTTTAGATTTTGTTTTGGATAATTTATTTGGTTCATTTTTTATAACTTTTGAATTAGTTCCCAGTTCGGTTAAATTTACTGGCTTATATGTGCCGTTAACCAAGCTTTCGTGTAAATCAGGAAAAAGCATTTTGGCATAATTACTCGCGATTAAATGCTGGCGGCTTTGTTCGGCTAACTTTTTCCGATGTGATATTGGAGTTTTTATGCCACGAATCGAAACGTGTTTTGGATCGTGTTCTTCACACATTAGCGAGAGAAAACCTTTCAAAATTTTTTCAATATCTTTTGCGGCGTTCCACTCATCGGGATGAAATGCGGTATCGGTCGTACAAATGCCCCGACTCCCTTTCGGAACTGGACACGATTCTTCTTCAAATCTACCGTTCGGGGTGAAAATATGTAAATTTGGAGGAGCAAAAGGATGGCGCTCATTTAGTCTAATCATTCCGTGATATAAACCTCCCTCATAAGGTGTATCTCCAGGACCAGGTAGTATGAAATGAACATTATAATAATTGTTATCTTCGGGAGAAATTAAAATTCCAAAATCATTCTTTAAATTTTCTCTCCCGACAGTTATATCTCTGAGAACACGTTTATTAACACTTGATGTCATTATACGTTGATATTAATCTTAATACTAAATAATAAAATATCTTTAAGTTGGCATTTATTACTTTCAATTTTATTGAGAAAAAAGTATTCGTTCCAAAATCTTAATCTCAATATAGTTATTATAATGATGTTTGCAGAAATAGGTGATGCATTTGCAGAATCGGAAGAAATGACCGTGTTCGAACATGCTATGCGAAAGGCAGACCCATATTTGATGAAAAAAGTATTAATCGAAAGACCAATCGAACATAATTTGATTGAGAAGCCGGTTGAGCATCATATAAAAAATTCTAATAAAACAAATTCAAATTTAAACCCTGATTATAGCCCCAATATAAATTCTAACGCTAATATAATGATTTCTCCGCGTTCAGAAGAACATATTAACAGCCAATCTAACAGCCAACATAACCAACACTATAATAAACATAAACATTGGTCCCATCGTTTATCACCCGCTTTTTATGATCGTACCATAGATGCCGAAAGAGAATTCGGTCCACAAACCGAATGGCAGTATCTTTATCCGGGAGCTAGTTATAAACAGGGAGGAGTAATTTTTCCGCTAACTCGTCACCAACATTATAATGGCAGAACATTAGGAACTACTTTGTTAGAAGGATTTAATGGCGACAATAGTGACACGTGGTGCTTCAGTGGTATGAGTTTTTGGAAACTGTTGCTACTAATTGTATTGATCGTTTTACTAGTTTATGGAGGATATAAACTAATGAAAAAGAAATCTGGTAATGCATCTGCAATGTCAGTCGGATCAGTAGGAACAGTTGGAACAGCGAGTGCTGACATGTTTTTTTAGAAAAATAATATGTACTAAGCATTTTTTATTAAAAATACTTAGAACAAAATTATTCGCGCATTGACTTATCGATATCGATACCCCGATTTCTGATCTCCGATCTCTGATCTCTGATCTTGTTCATAATTTCACTATTGATTTGTGAAATTTGTCAACAAAAAAGAAAAAATAAAATGTGCTAGTTTCTATTTTTTTTACCAACCATCATCATTCATCATTCATTATTCGTCATTATCATCAAACTGTTTATTAGGGCGAATTATCTAGTTTGTAAGATACACGACTACGTTTGGTTGGCTGGTCAGAATCAAAAACTTCATTCTTGCTTGGACCACCTCCCTTGGAAACAATATTTTTACCAAATTGTTTGTGGCGAAATGATTTAAATGAACAAAGATTTTGGTCAATACTCGGATCGTACGTATCCAATACTCGATATGAAAAATCGAGTATTGTTGTCAACATTTCATATTGTTTGATAATATTATTTTTTTCTTGGTTGATTTCCGAACACCATTGAATTATCTTTGTATTAGAATTAGTTTCAATAGTTCGATGTTCTTCTAAAATTTTTTGTTCTTCTGTTAAAAGTTTATCAATGATAACGATTTTGGTAACTAATTTGACATGATCAAGATCAATCGTAGTATCGTTATTAATATTGGCTAATGTGTTTGCCAGTAAATTTTTTTCTGCCATCATCAGTCTAATTTTCTTTTCGGATTTAGCAATAATCGAACTGTTCAATTCTAATTTTTTTAATTCTTTTTTATGCTCAGTTTCTAATTTCCGGAGCAAATCACAATAATCACTAATTAACTTCATAGTTAATGGAAGTGCATCTAAATATTTTTCGATTTGATTAGTAATATCGGATTCGAACATAATAAATGAAAAACAAATGTTAACTAGATTTTGGGAAATATGATGATAGTATCCCAAATGATTTTGATTTAGGTACAAATCGTCTAATTTAATTACGATTTGAAGGAGATTTAGCATCATTTTCTTAAATGCATCCTTCTTTTTAGTATATAAAATAAGAAAATTATTTGGACTAACACTATCAGCGTCAGAGTTAGAGTCAGAGTCAGAGTCAGAGTTAGATATTAAACATTGAACCTGGTTCCAAATATTTACTACAAATCTTGCTAATGAATTTCGAGAGTAGTTTTGTTGAAATGGATTTTCATCTACTTTTTTTCTCTGAGAACTCCATGTTGGAGACATTGTTGACGAATGTTTTGACATACTAATAATTATTTAAATGTGTTGATTTAACTGTGTATTATGATAAACTATTTATATATTCTCATCAAATACTTTTTTTTTCAATTTTTTTTGGTTATACTTGATCTTTGTCAGTACTTGTGCTAGTAGTGCTAGTAGTGTTATTAGTGCTAGTTGTGCTGGCAGTGCTAGTAGTTGTTGTATTTGTTGTATTTGTTGTTAATGTAGTTGGGAAAAAATCGGTATCGCTTCCTTCGGACATGAATTTAATCGTAATTTCGACATTAAACCTATTGTATCTTAGTATTTTATAGAGTTGTCGGTATGTAATTAAAATATTTTCTGGGATTGAATTATATACGGAATCGTCGTATGAACACAGCATTCTAACTCCTCGTTCTGCCAATACTTTTTTTTCCGGATTAATATCACACGGGTTATAACTTTGTAATTTTGATTTGTAGTGAGTAAAGTAAGAAATTATTTCTTGTTTATTTATTTGTTCGAATTTATATTTGCTGAATCTGTCTCGATAAGCTTCGAAACGTTTATCAACATTTTCAAATAATCTGTCAAAATGGTTGGTATTAAAAATAATGACATGACGGCGCGTTTCAGACAAAAGAGTGCCTTCGATTAGCCGATAGAGTTGGTCCAGAAATTCAGTTTTAAGATGCATTTTTTTTTCATCTTCTTCTGCGACAGTCATTTTTTCTACGCCTTCTATTATGGTGGCAGGAGATTTCCCATCTTGAATTTGTTTCTTTGTACTGGCTTCTTCACGGCGTTTTTGAATTTGGTTGGTAATATAACTTTCGAGCCATTTATCAATTTCGTCCAAGATTAATAGTACAGATTCTGCATCGGTTGGCGTTTTTTTCTCTTTTGGGGCAGTTGTTGTTAATTGTCTATCAATGTTGACGATTAAATCTTGAAAATTAAGTTGCGATGCTTGTACCATGTTACATACCATAATACGATCAAATAGACCACACGATGCAATATAACTGCCAAAGGTAGTTTTCCCAGTTCCGGGTGGACCATCAAAATTTACACAAAAGGGTAGTTTACTAAATTCCATTGCATCTTCTACCAAAAAGGATTGGCTTATTGATTCTTTCAGATGTCGATAATTTTCTGTTTCAAAGGCATATGCGAGTTGAATCGATTCTATTTTTACAGTGTTCGACGAAGTAACTATAATGCGCGACATGGTCGTTTTTCCTCCAAATACTACTTCTTGATTTTTTCTAATGATTTCTGATTCGACATAGCCCTTAACGCAATCAATATTTGGTACGGTAAATGATATTTTTTGTGGACAGACAATGACTTTGATTAAATAAGATCTCCATTCATAATAATAGGTGGATGGTTGGTTGAGAAAAATAGACTTTTGTTCCAAAAATGGAGTTAGAGTACTAGTTGAAATAAACATTTCGTCATATTTCCATTTTCCGCCAACCAAAACAAAATTGTATGTCTGGGTCGAATAACAAAATGATTGATACATGTGGCGAAATACTGCCAAATTCGTAAATTTAAATGTATCCAAATACGTCTTTGAATCTTCTAGTGTAGTTTTGACTATTAACAAAATTGCCATGTTCCTTATCATCGTAAAAATCATACTCATATCAAATTTTGTGTCTTTGTTAAATAGTTGGGTAATAAATGCCTCAATGATCGCCCCATTTGTTGACAATTTCATCATTTGTCCATAGTCGGGTCCGACTATGATATTATTCTTATTATTATTATCTGGAGTAGGTGTTTGTTGCATTTGGCTTAATGATTTGGCCCAATAATCCCATCTGAATATTCAACCTATTAAAAATTTCAATTTTTTTTTACTTTGTCTAGGGCCGATAGCCTGCCAAACCATCTTCGAATTTTCCCTTGTTTACGAAGTGCAAGGCCAAAACTCAAAAATTTCTAATTTCCGAGTTTTTGCTAACATAAAACCTATTTTAATTATAATTAGTTAATGTCATCATGGCTTGAAAGTATTTATGCAAACTCAATTCAATTTGGTATGAACCAAACAAATCGTATGATTGCAAATGCACTTAGTATGATTTTGAACATGTATGGAAGCAAATTACTTAAAATAGATAACGAAATTATCAAATCAAATGAATGTTCAGAAAACTATGATACGTTTTATTTACATTCCTTCAATTTTAAAGAAATCAAACAAGAAATTGGTCTTAATATTGTCGAGATTGTTAATGGAACAATATTCGATGCCAAAGTTATTGTTCCGTGGAAAGCTCTCCAAACCGAACAGACTGAAATCCAAATACCGAATATCGAATTAAATATTAGATTTACACAGAATGCCGATACACTTATGCTGAGCAATCACAGTATCGCGAATTCATATCTGATGCAAAATTTCGCTCATTCAGATACAAATTTAATCGAAATATATCATGAAATTAGCGATGCATTGACAAAATATTTTAATAAAATCATTTTCAGATTGAAACGAATTCAAATCCGGTTAGATAATTTTATTATTATTGTGACAAATTGTTGCATATGTAATCGTATTGTATCAATTAGTACAATTGATGTAAGTGATTTAAATGGTATACTACTAGCAAATATTCGAACGATTACATTTGATATCGATGCCAATACATTAACAATCGATAAGATAAACATTGACGCTAAAATTGTTGAATACATCCCGGATTACTATGCAGACGATTCCAAAAAAATATTTAGTTTCAAAATAATAATCAATGAATTTAAGTTGGATGCACTTTGCGTTGATGGTCTTCGAATTGAAATCGATCCGAACCAGATTTTAATATTTCTTACTTCGGCGAAAATTGGAGATTTTGCTCAAATTGAAAATCCAATATCAAGTTCAGAATTTAAGATTGATTTGAAATCGCCAATCAGCAATATTAATTTTATAAAAAAAATATCGATCAGAGTCAATAATTTAGACCAGTTATTTAAAGAAATTGATTTGATTAATGAATTTGCGCTAGAATTAATAGATAAATATGTAGTAATTACACTGGATAACAATATTGAATCAAATGTTGAATCAAATGTTAGATCAGATACGGTGATTCGTGGTGTAAATCTTTTAGTATTTAATTGCAATAATATATTCAATATTACGATCGATAAGATTATTTTGAAGTCAGAGCAAATAAATTTTATTCGAATTAATATTGAATCGGACAGCACCGTATTAAGTGTTGATACAATTAACATAGCTGCGAACAAACCAAAAATTATTAATTTAACTAATTCTCGTTTAACAGGAAAAAATTTTGAACTAATCGCAATTAGTACCAAATTCCAATTATCCGAGCACATGTTGGAAATTATATTTGAAAATAGTACCACCACCAATATTATTGAACTGATCGAATTCGTTAAACACATTATTCCGAAATCTGATGGTGATAATCATAGTCATACTTTAGATGTACTATTAACAATTAAAAAATCTAATATTTACCTAAAAATCGAACAAGAATTATTTGATATTGCAGTCAATAACTGTGTATTAAATATTAGTACTTTATCAGCATCTAATGTTGAATTGAATATCATTATGAACAATTTTTTGATTGGTAAAATTATTGCACCGGAATTATCAGAAAAAAATATGTTATTTGAATCAATAAAAATATCAATTGATCCAGAAATATTTGACCAGTTAAACTATTTGATGGGAACTCTCTCAATCATTGATGAAGTGAGTACAGAGGGAAATTATCAATTACAAAAAGTTCTATCCAAGAGTGTAATTAGTCATAATCCAACCACATTTAAAAATGAATTAAATACGGTTATTAATCAAATTATCAATAACAATTCTATCCAAATCATGAATATTCCATATGTGAATACATTGGCCGAGTCGTTTATTAGTCTACATCGATTATGTATCAACGACTATTGTCCGAACAATTTGGAAGTTGCAGTGTCTACAACAGTTAAAGTTAATTCTATAAATATTTACTTATTCGATAACATGACTAAATGTAAAATTGAAAAAAAAACAGATTCATGTTTTTTATGTATTGTTATCAAATATGTTGAACTAATTAAAATTCTGGAGGCATCAAATAAATATCAACTTAGTATCAAAACTTGTGCGGTTATTGATACTAATAGTACAGATCCAGAATGGAAATATTTTATTAAATTTATTGATAAAGTAGCCAATATTAATTTCGAATTCGAACATTCAATTGTACGTCTTAGCATTAATATATATCCACTCGTTGCATCAATTAAGGAAGAATGCTTGTTACATTTATTGGCATTCTTCTCAAATCATCATCAAGTTCCCCAAAACTCTATTTATAGGGTGGAATATTTCAAAATTAGTGCTATTGATATATTAATTAATTATTATCCTCTCATTCTAAAAAATATCGGAGCCGATACAAATGCTTTCAGTTTAAACAAACATCGAATTATTTTGTCCCCATTGATTCTAATGAATCTTGATAATTTTGATAAATTATTTGACCAAGTTGCTACCAAATGGAAATCAGATATTAATCCAGAAAATATCTTACAATTTATTCCGAATGTTAAAATTATTCAACCGTATGCTGTTCCAATTATGGATTTTTTTAAAGTCATAACAAAATATTTCAAAAATTCTAGCAATAAGTGGAAAATTCGCGCACTAACCAGAAATATTACTCTCGGTACAAATTTATTGTCGGAATTGGTTCAATGTGGTGTTACAAATATTTGGGATTTTTTCGCTTAACTAATAGTATTGATCAATTAAAGGAAAATCAAATGCTAAATCATTATCGTTAGCCAGATTATCCGAATATAATTTTTCGTCGAAATAGTCTTTTTTGGGAAGAGGCGTAATAAAAGAACGTGGATGTCTAGACTGTAGAGTAACGCCATTAGCAACAAAACTTCCAATTGTATCAAATTGTAAATCGTACAAATAAATTGTTTGGTCATCATCAGCAATCATTATCTGATCCATCCGAATTTCATGATAATTTGTGACTCCAGAAACTTTACCAAAATATTTAGCATGGCGTCGACTATTATCAAAAATAATCGGATGCAAATTCGTAACAATAAGAGGTTCAAATGGAATGTTATTCAACAAAGAATTAGTACCAAACTTAATAAACGATCCGACCGTATTAGATACATGGCTGGTGCGAATGACTCTGGAAACTTTATGCATGAGAGCATTTTCAGGGTTACCAGCTACTATATCTCCTCGTCGAATCGATTCAATTGGTTTACAAAGACCATTCGCCATCAAAATCAGAGTGCCAGCCGCCACACAAGATAAATTGACTTGAAAGCCGAATGAAGCGATTGATAAAGATCCAGATCCAGTTCCAATATTTGGTTCGGTAATTGATAATATCGATGACGTTGATGTTTGGGTTGTTGGAATACCCGTTGCATAAATTAGCGTATTTGATTGGTCAGCTCCCGTACCAACCGCATGTTGAATTGTAATGCCAGCCGGAACATTCGACATTTGAATAATTGATGGTGCCGATCCAATATTGACACCGTTGATAATTGTCAAAATTGGATTCGGTGGTGTGTTAGTGGTATAATTAGTTCCTAGAGTCAATGCGAATGGATTTGGCAAATTGTTCGGTTTTGGATTAAAGTCAAAAATATCAAATTCATAATATTGAAAAACGTCCGGCGTAGCTCCAGCATAACTAACTGTTACTTGGAATACATAAAATCCAGTTGATGTGCTAGTACCCGATATACCGATAGAACCAGAACCAGAACCGACTTCGATTGAAGATGTTAAATTGATCGAACCAGTTGGTGCCGAACTTATTATCACTGGTGTAATTGCAGTGATTAGATTTGTTGTCGTAAACGTAATGATTTGATTGATTACAATTTCTTGATCGATCGCGGCGTAGGCGACGACTGTCGGGATTGCAATATTGGCGATGGGATTAGATACAGAATTTGGCATAGTATGTATTAAAAATAATATATAAAATAATAATCGAGCTCGTTATTTTATATATTATTTTTAATACATACTATGTCAAAAAAGTATACAAAATAATAAGCTCAATTATAACTTTGGATTATTTTATTTCTTGCGTTATTTTATAATGAGCAGATCATGTAATTGTGTTGCGGACCAGGGAATCGAAATTCCAGTTCGATATCAAGAACCATTTCAACGTTGGATGCCAACAACAGCGAATCCCTATCCAATGAATTTTGTTCAGGCTCCATCACTAAGCAACCAAGTATTAGTCCGATATCAAAACCAACCATTTACCCAAGGACTAAGTACAATTCTGGGACCACAAATGTTTCCATTTTATGAACGCAACTGTAATCCTAGAAATGCATGGGAAAGAAAATATACTAGTTTGGTTGGATGTAATCGCGATCGTCCGAATCCGAATGCAATTGCCTATCCGACGACCCATTCAATTCCCGGCCCTCTACTCCAATCTTACATTAGGCTGCCCTATCGAATGTATTCATATTAAAAAATTGAAATAAATAATTGGTTAATCAAATTAATTGTTTATCATTTAATATTATATGAGCCAAACAAATCTGCGCCAAGATAATAAAGACGGCGAAAATAACCGAGATAATCGAGATAATCAAGATAATCGAGATAATCAAGATAATCAAGATAATCGAGATAATCGAGATAATCAAGATAATAACCGTGCCATTGTGCCTGTTCCTAATATTCTGATGGCGCCGATTGAATTCTTTTTTGACCGCTCAACCGAATTAAGTATTCCAACTGTATATCAACAAATTGGACAAATCAGACAGATCTTCCAACGTAGACAATATTTGCCAATCAATTGCCAGATTCGATCTGGTGGAACTATTCAAGGAATTCCACATACTGGAACTGGATTTTATATCGGTCAACATGTTTTTTGGCCTGATTGGAATCAGGCAAGTTTACTGCAGATGCCCGGTCGAGCTCTACGGTACAGTTCACATCGACATCTTCAAAATAATCAAAATAATCAAAGGCCCAGATTGTCCGCGTTGGAACAAAATAGAGAAATAGAATCAAACAGGGTGCGATCACTGGAACTTTCGCCAGAAGCAAGGGAACGAATTCGTCATAATATGGAACAAATTAATCAACATTTACCAAATCTAAGAAATTATCCGAGTCGCCAAAATTATCCAAATCATTCTTATACCAACAATTATCTGAGTCACCAACAATTACTACTACCTTCCAATAAACCAACTTTCGAATTTGACCAAACAATTGAAATACTGTTTGATTCGGAAAAATCCGACATTGATACAATCATAGAAAAAATCAATTCGAACAAGTCAGCAAAATTTGATTTTACTGTTGTCAGTCAAGAATCAGGCGCATATGGAGGGGGCGCAACGAAATATGTTTACAATCGGATTAATCAACAATTTGTTGACAAGTTTATGACAAAGACAATGGGATATTTTGTTGATGTTAATGGTGACTGGACGATAGAAATGGCCGAAGTATTCGTCAGGCTAATTGCAATGACGATAGCATCTGATACACTGTTTCCCTACCATTTGCATCCGGCATTGTTAGAGATTATTTTGAGAAGAAAATTATTTTTGTGTGAACTCAAATCGTTTTTAGAAATAATTGATGCGGATACTTGCAAAATGGCTGATAATCTGTCCGAAAAAGAATTTGCTGAATTAGAATTGGGTAGCCGAGAAGAATATTACAGATCGATTGTGATTGGAAATTCAGACGGACAAAAACTAATTATTTACAATTTGATTGCCGACAATTTTGACATGTTTGATGCAATGAACCATTTTGATGCATTAACCATTGATCGAACTTTGTCTGGTCCATACAAAATTACTCCCGAAATGGTGATCAAACTATGTATCTTTGTCGACCAACGATATATTAAAATGTGGTCCGAATTCGTCAACCAACTAACTGAACAAGAACTTCGACAAATGTTAATCACATTCGGCAATGATCTTGCTCTAGAAAAATCGTATCAGATTATCGTTTCAGCCACAAGTACTTGTGACATCAACATATCAACTTGTTTTCACCATGTTATTCTACATCGGAGACTGTTTGAAAGCATAGAGACATTGATGAATCTGCGATTGAGTTTTGTTGCGGGAGACACAATTAGTGATGGTGATAGAGAAAGTGCCGAATATTTTCATCAGGTACATCAGATACATCGGCCGCTGTCTTTCATGAATTATATCAGACCAGATAATTACAATCGGATGCGGGTGCCCACTACGGTTTATGATTTTGATGGCGATGAGCAAACATTCGGGACCAGAAGAGACGATTTAAGTAGTGCATTAGATATATCTGGAAATGCAACTCGAATGGCACGTGAACTTATACAGGAGAGGGACCAACAGAGACAACGACAACGACAACCAACAGAGCGGCAGGTTGAGACTCGAACCGGAGATTCGGGCTTGACCCGAGTCGACAATAATATCGGTCATAACTATGCATCTCTTTATGCATCTCTTTATCCATCTCGTTCATTTGGGGGGCAAATTTATTTCAACGAAGAAATTTATGTCGGTGAAGCAAATCGTCACGATAATGCATTCATACCATCATATTCGCTTAGTCAACTACCGAGTCTGCCGATACCGAGTCTGCCGATGACGGTGCGCCAAGAAAATACCAATCAGAATAATTTTAGATGGGTTCGGAGCGTGCACGATATGATTCGAAATATGCCACGAGTACTTATGATTAGCGCGACTCCTTTTAATAATAACTATGGCGAATTATTTCAAAATTTAATTGACTCTTTGACTCCATCTTTGATTAATCATAATCCTACTCACTTAATCACTCCAACAATTCGAATTAGTTTAGTTGCAATCAGAATCAATCAAAAAACGAACTGTTACGAAATTGTTTTGCGCCAAAATAACCAACTAGTATATTTGACAAAACTAATTAATTCATTTCTTTTGATAGCAAACAATTTTAGAGAATTTATGTTGAGTCATCGCAACCACAACCAGCGCCATGTTTATGTTTATGGAACATCGCCATTAGGAGAAAGATTGCGAATAACAAATTAAACATAACTTTTTAATGACATTTGCTAACTTGTCATTAAAAAAATTGAAATAAATAATCGATTACTTACTGGTTGAAATAATTAAGTATATCATTATATACTTAATCAATGAATCGAGAAGAGTTGGAAGAAATTGGAGATGCTAGATATAATGATGCGATGGCTCTTTTTCTTTCTTCGATGCTTCAAAGAATAGCAGAAGGCATGAGAACCGGTAATATGGAAAGAAATGCGATACACGACATATTCGCCAGCGGGCGCCATTACTCGATCAGTCACCAAACTCAATCAGATCAATTTCGAGCAATAAGAGAATCAGAATCAGTATCAGAATCAGTCGAATCAACAAGGCCAACATTTATATTTCCGAACACAACAAAAATACTTTACGATTCGGAAAAATCTACTGTTGATTCGATTCTAGAAGAGATCAACCAAAATAAAACCACGAAAATCGAGTTTACGATTGTGAACCAACATCAGGGAGCATATGGTAAAGGAGCAACAAAATTTGTTTATGATATTGTTAATAGAGAATTTGTTGATAAATTTATGACTAAAAATGGTGGTTTTTTTGTTGATGTTCGAGATGATTGGTCAGAAGAAACAGCAGAACTATTTGTCAGATTGGTTGCAATGACTATTGCATCGGATAGTTTGTTTCCGTATCATTTTAGTCCCGGCCTGTTAGAAATTATTTCAAGAAAAAAATTGTTTATGTGTGAACTCGAGTTTTATTTAGAATTGATTGATCCAACCGTCTATGAAATGTCGAATAAAATGTCTGCCGAAGATTTTAACGATTTGGGATTATCAGATGGTAAAGAAGAATATTATAGATCTATCGTAGTTGGTACTGTATCTGAGAAGATGATGACTACTTATGAACTAATTTCCAAAAATTTCGAACTGTTTGATGCTATGTACCATTATGATACAATTACAATTGATCGTACATTTTCGGGTGTTTATCGAATTACTTCTCAGACAGTGATTGATTTATGTGTTTTTACTAATGAATCGTATCGCGAAATGTGGCTAGAATTTGTTAATAGTTTGACTGAAAAAGAATTACGGCAAATGTTAATGGCATTTGGAAATAGTGTTTCGGTCGAAAACAAATATTTTATTTTTGTTTCAGGAACTATCTCGGCCGATATTTCAATCGCGACTTGTACACATAAAGTTACGCTACATGAGAGACTTTTTCAAGATGCCAAAACTCTATCAAATTTGAAATTGAATTTTATATCAGGAGATACAATTAGTGACGGTGATCGAGAAAGTGCCGAATTTTTTCATAGAATCGGAAGTGGACGATCCGGTTTGAATCGTGGAATGACCGGATTTGGGCTTGGACCAATGTCAATTTCATTTAATATGCTGTCAGACCCAGACCGGGACTCATGGACTCATCAACGAGCAGAATTTTTTCCAAATTATTCATCGATGTATCCGTCATCAATTATTTTAACGGAACAACCTCGTCTTACAATGACATCATATGATATGCCACCGCTTGATATTCCACCGCCTGCGCTTGGATGGACAAATAGCACTCATGAATATCTTAGAATTCCAACAATACGACACACTAATTTCGTTCCAGAAATTAATTTATCATTCACATCACGTGCGGCACGTACACCAGTTAGTGTTAATCCAGAATTAAATCATTATGTGGAACCGGTCGAAATAGTTGATCGCTCAATCATTGTTAACAATGCCAAAAAAATGAAACTCGCTGCCAAAAAAAAGTTTAATACAAATGCAACAAAAAGATCAAACCGAAATATTAACTATCAAAAAAGCAACAAACAAGCCAGAAAAATGAGGCATAAGTTTTAATTTTAATTTTAATTTTAATTTGAATTTCAAAATTGAAATTGAAATTAAAAAGTTTGATGTGTGTCATTGTTGTCATTTTTGGCATCAGAATTCAAATTAGAATCTTCGCTTCCGTAGTCTTTGACATCATTGTTATTGTCATTGTCATTTTTGGCATCAGAATTCAAATTAGAATCTTCGCTTCCGTAGTCTTTGACATCATTGTTATTGTCATTGTTATTGTTGTCATCTTTGGTATCAGAATTCGAATTTGAATCGCCGCTTCCATAGTCTTTGAGTTCTTCTCCATTGTCTGGAATTAGATCAAAATCATTATTGACAAAATCATCATGTGCCAAAGTAGTATTTCCGGGACAAACAAATCCTTCGAATCGTTTTTGATTAAGATCTGAGCCACTATGTTTTAGTAGGATAGCGGCACATTTGGTATGAAATTTACGCAAACAGATTTGGTAAGCTTTTTGATATCCGCACATGACATCAACTCCACTAGCAATTAGTGTTTCCAAAATGTCGTCATTATCACCGGTTTCACAACACAATTCAATCAAATATCCATCGTCGATAACTCCGCCAGCACCATTTTCCAAAAGAAAAATGACCGAATCGTTCAATTCAGATTTGACGGCTTGACACAATGCCGAATCACATCGGTGATTGATCGGAGCACCGAATGTGACCAAAGTTTTCATTACAGTTAAGTGGCCAAATTTTGCGGCCTCAATTAGTGCATCACCCATTTCATTTGACAATTCCCTATCAATTGCAACTGGAATAATTAGTTCGACGTCACGGATAATTCCAGTTCTGGCTGCTGCCAGAAGCAATTGGACAATTATACCGACATCAGTGTTTTCGGCATGTACAATTTTTTTCAAATCTTGGTACATGGTTAGACTAGGTTCTTCGGCCAATTTTTTAATTGCCGTATGGGCCGGGCATTCTTTTTCTTTCATAATTTTCGGTTTATTCAAAGTAAATTGGCGAACTGGTCGCTCGGCAGTTAGATTTCTCCAAGATTGTCTACTCATTTGGTATGATATATTAAATATTTAAGTAGACTTTATAAGCATTTAATTTTTCAATTTTTTCTGATTTTTGATAGCAACTCATTGATAATTGATTTATTGGTTTGATCAATTTCTTCATTGTGGGCTTGGACATAGTTGATGTTTTCTTGGCCAGTATTGTATCCATTTATGCATTCGGGGGCAATATCTGGATGACACTGAATTCCGATAGTATAGTCACCGACCGTGTACAAATATGGCATATTCTCAAATGTTTCAATAATATTAATTTGGTCATTTGGTTGAATAAAATCAGTATGATATCTAAAAATATTATTATATCCCATAATATTTACATTGTATCCAATACATTCGCTCGGACAAGTTTGAATTTCGCATCCGACTGCGAAAGCTATTAATTGACATCCTAAACAAATCCCAAGCAAAGGAATTTTAATTTCAATACATTTTTTAATGAGTTCGATAACATTTCTTAAATATGGGTAGTCTTCAATTTTCCGAACACTTTGGTATCCTCCTAAAATAATTACCGTTGAATATTTATTCAAATTTAATTTCGAAACATCAACTTCAAATGATTTGACTAACTCATAATCTTCTTTGAAATACTTGTAGATACGTGTTTCACGATATCCATTTTGGATTACTAATATCATTATTCAATTAATATAATGTAAGATATAATATAGTTCGGAGGTGGTTGTTGCCCCTAAAATTTATTTTGATTATTTTTTGTTAGCCAGAAAAATCGAAATTTTTGTCAAATCATCAAAACGATTATCGAGTAATCTGGAATTTAATTTTAAACTAGCGATTTGGTTAGATAAATCGAGAGACCTCCATGAATTAAACCATTTGGTTTTATGATAGGCGATCCGATCGTTAATTTGTTTGAGGTCTGCGTGGATATCTTTAATAATTTCATGTAAAAACATCAAACATAGTTCGATCGGATCTGATTTTAAATCTGGTTCGGCACCAACCATTTCAAATACTAGAGTTTTTTCTAAATCATTAAGTTTGAATTCGATCTGGTGTTGCTGATGCTGATGCTGATGTTGCAGTTGTTGTTGCTGTTGATGTAGTGACGGTGTTGATGTTTTATCAATTACATTGAGGACGGATTGGATCAAAACCAGTTTGCGATCAACGTCAAGTTCTTTGATGATCCGGTTGGCGTTCGGATTTTCATATGTATATATTGAAGTAATTAACCGACATGTTCCCATTGTTACCGTACTAATCGTACTAATAATGCCGGTATAAATACCTTGTACCAAAATCGTCGGAATAAAATACATTGCCATATCAAAATTAATATTAGATAATAATATTTTTTTATTTGATAGTGACTTGTTAATTCAGTAATTCATTAATTCTTTAAAAACAATATCAAATATTATTTTTAGAGAAAAATAGATGCTAATTTATTAATTTGACCCCAAGGCCTTAGATCAAGTTGATAGGAATCTACGAATTTGCCGGTCAATAAATTTCTAACATAAATCGTTCTTCCAATAACATAAACGAGATACTCGTTATCATCAGTGATACAAATTGATTTTATTGAATTATTACAAGTATCATAATCATCTACATCACTATCATTTTCGTCATTGTCAAAAATATTCGTTTGGCCATTGGCAAAAATGACTTTGCCACTTTCGATTCGATAAATCTCTGTAATATCAATAATCATTTCGTCGTTGCCAATTTCAAATTTCATTCCACTATTCAAAAAAGTTCGTGTCTTCAAAGAAGTTGATATTGATATATTGAACAATCTAATTTCAGCTTCGCTTGTTACAGCGATAATTTTGCCATCGCTAGATACAGCAGTTAGTGATTGCTCATCACTGAATGAAAAATAGTGGATTCGGTGGTAAAATATCCTTGACAAATCATCAAAGCACGCGATACACATCTGTTTACTAATACGATCGTATATGATTGCAACTATCGCATTTTCTTTGCCAAATAAATGGGAAATGCGACCACATATTCTATTTAAATTAATTTTTTGGATATATTCGCCCCCAAAATCCCATACGGAAAGGTGGTTAAAATGCCCGGTGACGATATAATTTTTGTCATTGGTCAAATCATGCCAAAATGTAATAGTTTGTATCTGTTCCGGATAAATATTTCCACAAATTTTAGTATTTGGATTACATTTCCAAACTTGAAATTGTTTTTTACATGCGGATATAATAAATTTTTCATCGTCAATTTTTGCACCAACAACAAAATCGATTTTATACGAATCCGACGCGCAATATACAGTAGGTTTATCAATCGTTAATGGATTTCCAATTCGGACTCGATGATCATCGAGTCCGAATATTATTTCATCATCAAACAGCGAAAAAATAGACGAATTATGTACTGCCGATTGTTGTATGGTAATTCCAGTTTCAAAATCTACACAATTGATACTAGTGTCAGTTTGATACACAATTGTTGGATTTTTTTGATTGATTAGTTCAAGTAATTCACTAGATAATAGGTTTTGGTCATACTTTTCGGGCATGTTCGTTTTAATCGATTGTAACAAAGGGCGTGTCAATTCGAATCGACACGCAACTTCAACAAAATATTCAAAATTTTCGCCGGGCACTATTATATCGTAAAGATCTGTCATATCGATTGGCAGGCCTAAGAAATCGCGACATTTGATATTTTCTAGCACAAATTTCCATTTCGGCAAATCAGTTTTAGTTTGTTCATCATGCACAAATTTCAGGTTCAGTTGATCAGTTTGTTTGCCATAAAGGGAATCAAAAATATTTCTCATTGTCGAAATACAATCAGTCTTAATAATAAAAAAACGGTTCGTCAGATCGAATTTGAACATCACATCCAGAACATTGCATTTCGGTCCCAATATAACCCGATGGCCTTGATAATCAAAATAATTTGAGCAATTGTTACTTTGGATCCGAATCGTTACGTCGGAATACTCTTTGATAATCTCTTTCTCTCGGTGATAGATATCCATTAGACTAATGAACAAACTATCAATCGATCTTCTAAACTGTTTGATTTTTCAATTTTTTTTTAAAATGTGGCGATCATCATTTTGTGAATGTAATCAGCATTTGTTGGATGTTTTCGGACTAAAACGCCAGTTACAATATCTCTGATAATGATTGACTTTTTTTTGACGTAAATAATGTGTTGGTTATCGCTACTAAGACAAATATTAGTTATTGAATATTTATGTCGAACAATGATTTGCATTGTATTTAAATGTA